>JABUBN010000176.1_pt1 | contig 17308 bp, 16 predicted proteins | sample 7240341 | NCBI WGS metagenome assembly JABUBN01 (sample SAMN07256345, study PRJNA390944) | subsurface metagenome | isolation source: Methane hydrate marine sediment | place: Pacific Ocean: Eastern North Pacific, ODP site | reverse complement strand
ATTGTATGAATAAAACCACCTAATGCATTTATTACAATATTGAAAAGATGGCTGGGTATAAGAATTAATATGGCCAGCGCTATACCAACTACCGGAACCTCAATCATCATCCAGGCAATTTTATTTATTGCTATGGCAATGACGCCTGTAACCATACCCAATGCCATTAATCTGACATATGAAAGGACTACGCCAAGATAACCTGATATTCCATAAAAATTATACAAACCCCATGCCAACTTGCCTAAAACCTTTTTTGCCTCATTCAATCTTGTAAACTCAAAAATGAGTAAGGGAATTATAAAATAATAGATTTCCTTGGGAATTTGAATCTGGTAATCTATTTTGAAGACCATAGCTAAACCTGGTTTTGTAAGTCCCACCCATAAGAGAAAAACGATAACAGCCCATATACCCTGGTCTAAAAGTTGTGGTTTACCTTCAGGATGTGAGGCTACGATTATCCCGGTTATACATAACCACATCAATATTTCTAAAATCATCTTTCCTGGTATTGAAGAACTGAAAGCCGTAAAGTAGAGAATAATTGATGGTAGTAGAATAAACCAGGTGAGATTTGCAAATATTGCCTGGCCATATTCTTTATTTTTCATTGAATCAACAACCTCAATACCAATGCCGAGCATCATATGTATAAAGCCTAATCCCAATGCAATGCCAATGAATATCATAGGATTGGTAAGCGGGTCAAAAAGTATAAGGGATCTCCTGAATTGTGCTAAAGGCTCAAAACCAATAAGTTCGAACAAATCGCCTGCCCAACCACCAACCATAGCACCGGTAAATATAGTCAATATCCCTCCCATAAGAATTATCCATATGAGGCTTCTGTCACCAGCGACTCGTTTCAAAAGATACACCGAAAAAAGGATCAAAAATATTCCATAGATTGCATCTGTAATACACAGGGCAAAGAACAATGGAAAAAATATTGCAACAAATAGTGTTGGGTCATACTCCTTAGAATCAGGCATACTAATCAGAGTTTTATTAGTGTTTCATATGGTCGGCTCCATTTTGGATTGGTTAATGCAATGGGCGGTTTTTCCTCAGGCTTAGGTTCAATTTTATCATACACTGCAAGCTCAGCTTTTTTAACCAGTGCATCCAGATGCTTCAAATTCCTTTTCTTTATCCAACCAATAATATTAGTTGTTCTTATTGTTTCTGGTAAGGTTCCAGCAATCTCTTCTTTTTTATCTTGATTAGTAATATGGTCGCACGTGACCTCGAGCTTCGATAGCTCTTTAGATAATTCAGTCTCTTTTTTCTGTAATTCCCCAATCCGATTTTTGGTCTGTTTAACTCTTTGTTGTAACGTGGTAATGGTCTTTGCAGGGATACCTGCCAGATCCTTAAAACCAACAATTTCACATTCATTTTCAATAAGCCTGGAGCGCAATTGCGCGCCCTGTTCTTTTTTGATAAAAAAGATATAATATGATACTGAACCAACAGTGTTAATTGTCTCAAATGAATGCGGGATCTCCGCAATCTTTTCCATTATTTCTTCACCAATCTCTTTTGATGGAATGATGCAGGGTATTGCTTCGGTCTGTTTAAACGATTTTAAAAGGTTAATATCGTATTTTATCGGTGTCCACGGTGATAAAATACTAATATCGTCAATAAAACTGCGCAGTAAGACTTCGCTCTGCTCTTTCTCTTTTTTTATCTGCTCGAGTTCGGCAACTGTTTTTTCGTAATCATATGACTGGACAGAATTTTCAAATTCCTTGAAATTTATGGGTTTTTTTATTTTAATGAACGTCTCAAGCAAACCTCGTTTCTTATATCCTGATAGCTGGGTTAATGCATCGTTAATCCTTGTGAGGTTTTCAGAAGAACGAGGTGTTGATTCCTTTAATTCCGTGATATGTACCAAACCTTCTTTTTGCAGGTTTTTCAGAAAGTTGTCTTTTATGCTTTTATGAACAACTATATGTATTTTTTCTACAGAGAGGACGGCCATTTAAGAATTATTTCCTGAACTTTTTTTACGGATTTATCTTTATTATTCTTATATGAATTTTTTACTTTAATAATATCTTTTTCATGTTCCTTCTGGAGTTTTTCAATTTCTTTGTCAGCACTTTTCTTTGCCTGAGCCAGTTTTTCCTCTAATAATTTCTCTTTTTCATTATCCAGACCGGCAAATTCTTTCTCACCATTTTCGTGTTCAATATTAACTAGTTTTTGTCCTTGTATTTTTGCTTCTTGCTTCAGTTTTTCAGCCTTTTCTTCGGCTTTTTTAATATCTTCAATCAATTTCATGGTGAATATTGTAGCCAAAAATAATAAAAAGTCAACAGTGACCCCCACCTATACATAGGTGTGGGGGTGGGAAAGAACTGTCATTACGATCCCGTTTTTATTCTCATTTTATCATTTTGTCAATTGACTAAATGATAAAATGATGACTTGTGTCTTGCATTACTCTAATTTATACTTTTTTTCTTTAAAAAGCTTTAAACAAACATCTGCGACTTCAGGGTCATAAAGAATACCCTTGTTTTTCGAGATTTCCTCTAATGTTTTATCTAACCCGCGTGCGGATCGGTAAGGACGATGAGATGCCATAGCCTCAACAACATCAGCCATACCTAAAATCCTTGCTTCCAAGAGAATATCCTGTCCCACGAGCCCATTAGGATACCCTGAACCATCCATCCTCTCATGATGCTGGAGTACGATTTTGGCAACTGGCCATGGAGACTCAATAGTTTTCAATATATCATATCCAACCTGAGAATGGGTTTTGACTATATTCATTTCCACTTCACTCAATTTGGAAGGATTGCTGAGGATTTCAGCAGGTATATGGATTTTTCCAATGTCATGAAGAGTTCCAGCTACGCGGATTGCCTCGATTTTCGCTTTAGAAAGATTCATCTCTTTAGCTATAGCACAGGCTAATCGGGTCACCCGGCGCTGATGTCCGGCTGTATATGGATCCCTCATTTCAACTACTGATGATAAGGCATTGATTGTTCCTTCAAAGGTTTTTTGTAATTTCTCGAAACTTTGTTTAAGTGCTCCTTGCGCCCGCTCGCGTTCAGTGATGTCCTGTCCCTGGGCAATAGTACTAAGTAATGTTTTCCCATCCTCTTCATAAATATTTGCTGAATTCCACAATGCCACACGTATTTCTCCGTTCTTGCGGAGAATAGGAATCTCCACGGTTTCCCAGTGTTCTCCTTTTGATGTTCTCTCAATCTTTTGCAGAATATCAGAACGGCTTTTTCTTGGAAATAGCACATCCAGGGATTGTCCCATCATTTCTTGTTCAGTCCAACCACTCAGGTTTTCAAATGCCTTGTTGAAAATAGTTACTCGCTTATCTGGATCCCAGACAATAATAGGAGCATTGGCATACCTGATCAGGTTATTTAGATAATCTCTGGTTTCTCTCAGTTCACTGGTTTTAATTGCTACTTCCAGCTCCAGGAAATGGGACCAGCGATGAGAGACAAGAAAGAAAAAAGCTCCTCCTATTATCAGCGCCAGGATTACAAAAACTAATGTATAATGTTCAGCCCGTTTAGTTATGTGGATAATTTTTTCTACTTCACTGACCGGAGCACATACAGCCACTGACCAGAGGTTGCCATTGACACGGACCGGCGTGTAAGCAATAAGTTTTTCTATTTTCCCTTTTTGTCCCCGATGCCATCCAGAAATGTAGTGATCTACGCCCTGCTTTCCTGCTATCATCTGTCTCTGGATATGTTCAATTTCCTCATAGGAAATTTCCGGATTTTTCTCTGTGCGCACCTCAAAGGCATTCTGTCCCATAAATCCATCCTCATGATGTGCAAGAAAAATACCGTCTTCGTTTAAAATCCAGGCATAGCCGGTTTTACCTGATACAATAGGAAAGATTATATCCTGGGCAATCGCTTGTGGATCAAATGAACCAACCAGGACTCCTTGAAACCTACCTGTTTCTGGTTTATTTGGGTTAATAGGCGTGACAATAATGCCAGTCTTGTTCCCAATGTTTATATATTTTAATTTAGATGTCAGGAAAACCGGGACAGCAATTCTGATTCTTTGCTCACCCTGTTCATTAATAATCAACCCAGAAACACTGATATGTTTTGTCTCCTTGGATTCCTGGAAGAAAATCTCTTTGCTGTAGTTCCTGCCAATCAGTTCTCCTCGCCAATCATCAAAAGGATAAATTAATTGGAGCTTGCCATTTCTGTCTAATAGCCGTATTGAAGTTCTCAATGGGAGTCCCCAGTATGTATGCTGTAAACATTGTAAATATGTAGGAGTCATTTGTTGAATGCAGGGTAGTTTTGCTAACGATGACAAGGCAGTGCTCAATTCCTTGAAATAAGCTTCAATGCTGTTGGCAGCTGAACGGGCTAATATCAACTGCTGCTGGTTGAATTGTTCTGTAGCCATCTTTCTTGTCTCTCGATAGGTCTGGCTGCCGAAAAAGATCATAACTAGAACAGCAGTGATTGTGATAGCTACAATAAGAACCTGCAGCCATATCAATGGTCGTTTTTCTTTATTCTTATTTACTCTTTTTGCGATGTAATCTTTTTTCATCAACAGAAAAGTATAATAATATTACACCTTTTGTCAACCTCTTTGAAGAATGTGGTTATTTAACCACATTCTTCAAACATCAAATATTATTGTTGCTTTATAGCATTCCGGGGTTTTGTTCAATTGAAAGTTATGATAGGTAGGATTTTTTATCTCGGTTTTGATTTTATACTTTTTATTGTTAAAAACATCACCGTACAAATGTGCTTTGAGGGATAAATTGTCTATAGAAATTTCGTATTTTTTCGGGATAAAACCGTGTACCGAAAAATGGTAGAGTAATTCGCGACACCAATCAATAAAAAGGTCATCAATTGATTCACTTTCAAATTCAATTTTGATTTCTTTTTTTAATGCTATTTTTCCCGAAATCTGGGTTTCAAATATTGCCTTACCAATATTAATAAATAATTCTTCTAAAGTTTTACCGTATACCTCGATCCCTAAATCTGCTGTATGATCTATATATTTATATATGGGTTTCATTCTTTAAGAAAGTTTAGCCAAAAATCGTGCGCTGTCAATGAAACCGAGTTGAATATTATATTCTGTAGGGTGATATTGACAGCAATACTTTTTTGGTATATAATAAAATGATTATGAATTCAATAAACAATGAAGAAGCGTACGAAAAAAACCTTAGGCGGTTAAAGAACATCGGCGAGAAAAAAGGTTATGTTTTTAACCCTAACCAGGATTGGGTTACGCAGGTTATCAGACTCATGACAAACAATCTAAAGGAATTCGGGAAATATTTTTGCCCGTGTAAACAACACTATCCTGTTGATACAAAATACGATGTTGTGTGCCCTTGTCCTACGCTCGATCAGGAGGTAGCTGATGATGATTTTTGCCATTGTCGGCTCTTTTGCAGAAAGGGTTTTGAGAAAGAGAAGTTTGATATTCTTGAGACGATAACCTGCCCTGGCTGAGCGTCGAAGATGTCTGCTGCGCAGTTGGCGCAGGCACTTGCAATCCTTGACCGACCCGAGGATAAGAATCTGCTGGTTGGTGTAAATACGGCAGACGACGCTGGAATTTATAAGATCAGCGAGAACTCAGCAGTCGTTTACACTGTTGATATTCTCACTCCAGTCGTCCGAAATCCGTACATCTACGGTCAGATAGTTGCGGCAAATTCGATTTCTGACATCTATGCAATGGGAGGAGATCCTAAACTTGGTTTGAACATCATGGGCTTTCCTGGTAATGGAGATCCGGAAACCATGGGTGAGATCCTGCGCGGTGGTCAGAATAAGGCAAGAGAAGCTGGAGTTCTAATAATCGGGGGCCACACATTTGTATCTAATGAAATAAAATACGGTCTTTCTGTAATAGGTTATATTCACCCGGACAAGATTATCTCTAATGCTGGGGCAAAACCAAATGATCTTGTTCTCCTGACCAAGCCGATTGGCGCGGGCGTGATTACCCAATCAGTCCTGGTTGGTAAAAATCAGGGAGTAGATTTTAATCCAGTTCTTAAGACTATGACCATGCTAAACCGTGATGCTTCTGTGGCAATGAGAAAAGCAGATGCTCATGCGGCTACTGACGTTACTGGTTATGGTTTAGCCGGACATCTGGTCGAGATAGCTGAAGCAAGCCGGGTCGGTATTGAGCTCGAGTTATCAAAAATACCGGTTCATGAAAAGGTAATTGATATTTTGAAGCTGGGGATTGAAGACCCGGGTATTACAATGAATTTCGGTTCTTTTGCCGAGCGCGTCGTGCATAAGAATGTAGATCATTTGCTTGCCAAATTGATTTTCAGTTCAGAAACATCGGGCGGACTGATCATTATTCTACCTGAAGATAGACTGAATGTTTTCAAGAAGCATTATAGCGGTCTGGCACCGGTCATTGGACGAGTCACAAAAGAAAACCCAGGAAAGGTTATTCTTAGATAGTAGTCAGTAGTTGTGTTTTTTTTCTGACTACTACCTACTGTCTACTTTCGAATCCAATGGATTCGAACTATTTATTGTGCTCTGAATTACCTCCCCACATATACCAACCATCATCATTTTTGTCGCCGGTATTTATCCCGTATAATAAACCATTGTCACATGAAATAAAAACCATGCCTTTAGCAACAGCTGGCTGGAAACTAATCGAACCATCTATTTTTTCTTTCCATAATGCTTTTCCATCTTTTTCATTTATACAGAAAACCGCACCATTGCCTGAACCAAGGAATAGCTTTTTGTTAGCATATGATGGTGGTGAAAAGACCCTGCCGCCAATACCTTCTTCATCGAGTTCATACTTATTTGACCATAGTTTTTTGCCGGTTTTGACATCAATGCTCTGGATTTCATTGCCCATGGCATTATAAGAGCGGCCGTTTTTTACTACGGGTCTTGAACCTTGATATGCCCAGCATCCAGCGACTGAATATTGTCCGACATTATTCTTTGCCTGGCCAAGTTTTGCAGCACCCGGTGCTGAAGCAAATCCAACACTGGCATCAAGTTCTGCCTGTACGCCTGTCTTTGCTGTAGCACGACCATAGACAAGATAAGGTGCTTCTCTTTTTACCCAGAGGTCTTTCTGCTCCTGAATGCCATTATCATTATTAAGTGTTGCCAAACCTTCATACTGTTTTACTGAATCCTTGCCAACCTTTTGCTCCTGGCGAAGACTTAAAAAGACTTTCTTGTTATAGATTAATGGTGCACAGGTTGCATTTTTTTGCTGAGACCAGACGAGCTTGCCGTCTTTTGTTTTGTGGCGATATACTGTACCGTCAAAGCATGTAATATAAACGGAACCGTCATTAATAATCGGCGCAGAGATTAAATTGCCAGCTATTCTGACATCCCAGACCTCTTCGCCTTTTTCCAGTGTCATACAAGCAAGATGATGGGAGCCATCATTGCCGGGATAAGCCATGTAAACATATTTGTCATCAATTGCCGGTTGGCTCATAAGAGGATCGCCCAGCCATTTTTCCCAGACCTTTTCACCGGTCTTTGCCTTTAATACATAGATTATGCAGGATTCTGTATTAAAAACCACATAACCTTTTTTTACAACTGCAGCGGTTGGTCCATCATCACCTGTCTTAAACATCCAAGCAAGTTTACCTGTTTTTGCCTCAAGCGCGTAGAACTCATAACTTCCATAACCACCACCCACAAAAATCAAACCGTCTTCATAAGCAACAGTTGCTAAAGGACGGTTACCAGGGATTTGTAGTTTCCAGCCCGTACGGCCAGATTTGAATTTGACTGTCTCAGGCTGCATCTCTTCTATTACAGGTGCACTTCTCCTTACATCCATTACACTTTCTTCTTCTTGTAATGCCTTTTGTGCTGCTTTTGGCACATCTTCTATCTGGGATAGACCAAAACAGAAAAGTATAAATCCCAGTATAATAATTCGTCTTTTCATGGTTTTCCTCCTTTTTTAATTAGAAGGCTATCATAGAAACAAAAGTCGAGTCCCAACTTATCGGGATGTAGTTCCGATCCCAGGTCGATAATCTTCGTCAAAGGCGGGACAATCTTTTTGTTTCCTAATGTTTTTATCCCTTGACATCAGCTTCTTTCTGTGTATATTTAACTAAGTGATTTATTACAAAAGGAGATTAGTATGAAAATCTATGCAGGAAATTTGTCGTACGAGACCACTGAAGAGGACTTACGGGTGGCTTTCGAAGCATTCGGCAAGGTTGAATCCGCCACTATTATAAAAGATAAATATAGTGATCGGTCAAAAGGATTTGGATTCGTGGAGATGCCCACTGCAGCTGAAGCGCAGGCTGCAATCGAGGGGCTAAATGGTAAAGATTTAAAGGGAAGAACGCTTAACGTGAATGAGGCACGCCCTCGAACTGAAGGTGGTAAGGGTGGAGGACGTAGTGGTGGCCGTCGTTTCTAGTCATCGCATACAATAGAATATAATACTACCAAATAGAATTTCGCCTAATAAATCTGCTGCACGGGTTGCTAACGGCTGCCCGTAGGGTTTATTGTTATGCAGTAGTGATGGTTTGAATTAGGATAATCCGATGTGGAATTCTTTTTCCCAGCCCTGGCGAGTAAGTTTCGAACAAGGGTGGATTGCTTATTTTTTTGGCATACCTGAGGAGTAATTATCTAAGCCATCACTGTGATTCCTGATTTATCTCGAACCATAGAATTTAACCCCGTTGGATAACAGACATCCAACGGGGTTTATTGTTCGAGCAACCCGCCCTTTTATAAAAGAGCGGGGTACATTTTCTCACCAAGTTTTGGACAATTACACGATTTGCGAGATATTGACTGTCATTCCTTTTTGAATACAATATTTTAGGTAGTGGCAGAGTTTCCGCCTGAGGCGGATCTGCCTATGGCATGATACTCTGCGACCATAGATATGAGAGTCGAATGAGCTCGTACTGGTCTTCAGTCTTATAATATTTCACAGGGCTCGACCACTACAATTTTGTCAAAAAACAAACCCTTAACCTTGGAGGTATTATGAGCACAGTTCTTTTGGTCTTTTTAATTTATCTTGTTGGAATGGTAGTTGTAGGAATAATAACTGCACGCCTTGCCTCAAAATCACTCGATGATTTTATTCTGGGTGGTAAGAAGATGTGGACACCGGTTATCGCCCTATCGGAAAAAGGTACGGATATGTCAGCCTGGCTCTTGATTGGCTTACCAGGCCAGGCATTCAAAATGGGTATAGGTGCAGTATGGGCAGGTATTGGTGTCTGGTTGGGAAGTCTTTTTAACTGGGTGGTTATTGCAACACCCTTGCGTAAACTGAGTGGTAAATACAATGCCCTGACTCTTCCTGGTTATTTTGAATCCCGGTTTGAAGATAAATCCCATATTCTAAGGATAACCTCTTCGATACTCATTGTTTTTTTCTTTACCCTCTATGTCTCTGCACAAGTAGTCGGTGCAGGAAAAATCCTTGCCTCAACATTTGATATTCATCAGGTAGTTGGTATGGTAATCGGTTTGTCCATCATTCTTTTTTACACGATGGCAGGTGGGTTCATTGCTGAATCGTGGACTGATTTTTTTCAAGGACTAATTATGGTTGCGGCACTTATATTAATGTCTGTTGTTGGTCTTATTGCGGTTGGCGGGTTTAGTAATGCATTTGCAAATATCGGTTCAATCGACCCTAAAGCTGTAATGCTTTCAGCTGGCAATACTGGGACAGCGCTGTATTTAGGGTTGATCTTAGGTGGTCTTGCAATCGGGTTTGGCTATGCTGGTCAACCTCATATTCTAATGCGCTATATGGCTTTGAAGGGTGTCAAAGAGGTAAAAAAAGCCGCGATTATCGCCATGATCTGGACGACATTTGCTGTTTTCTGCGCGATATTTGTAGGTTTTTTAGCGATCCCGCTTCTGCGCGGCGAGATTGCCGATCCTGAATATGTCACCCTGGCATTTGCGGCAAAGATTCTGCCAGGATGGCTTGTTGGATTCATCCTTGCCGCAGCTACAGCAGCTATGATGTCGACAGTTGATTCCCAATTGCTCGTTGCTACTTCAGCAATAACTGAAGATATTTATCGAAAATTAATTAACCCAAATGCTTCCCAGAAATATCTAGTTCGCATGGCGAGGATCTTTACAGTTATTGTGGCGATCATAGCTTTTGTTTTGGGTTTGAGCGCCGAGCAGGCAGTATATTGGCTTGTGCTTTATGCTTGGGGAGGACTTGCTGCGTCTTTTGGTCCTCCACTTATTATGTCATTGTTATGGAAGAGAACAACAAAGATAGGCGCATTTGCAGGTATGGTTGTTGGTGCAGTAACAATTGTTGTTTGGTATAATGTTCCTGTGCTGAAAAGTTTTCTCTATGAACTCATTCCTGGTTTTATTCTTGCTCTTTTGGCAACCTGGATAGTGAGTCTTTTTACAAAAAGAACGGGAGAGACGGCGAAACGGTGAATCGGAGATAAAAAAGCGACGAATTTGTTTTTTGGGATTAATCAAATCTGCAATCTGTAGTTTATAGTAGTCGCCCGATTCATCGGGCATTGTTTGATAAATCAAACCACTACAATATTCGGGTAAATTTTGATATTTGGATTTTGAGTTTGATTAAATCTAAAATCTTAAATCTACAATTTAAAATGTATTAAATTCTTCCTCTAAATCCATGGCCTAAGACTTCAAAGACGTCGGTTAGGATAACAAATGCTTTGTCGTCGATTCCCTTGATCAATGATTTAAAACTGTGGGTTTCCTTTTTGGTGATGACACACATGATAACTGGTTTCTTTTCTTTTGTGTATGGTGAGTATCCATCGAGGATTGTGACGCCCCGTTTCATCTTTTCGTATATTTCATCAGTGAGCTTCTCGTGCTTAGCACTGATTATAAAAGCTGCGCGCGCGTAGTCCATGCCTTCTAATACCATGTCAATTATCTTAGATGAAAGGAAAAGAGCAAGGTATCCTAAAAGGGCTAATTCAAAAGATCCTGTTATAATACCAGCTAATGTTATTACAACAAAATCAACGATCATTATCCACATACCAACTGATAAATTGGTGTGTCTCGTAAGGATTTGTCCGACAATGTCGGTACCTCCAGTACTTGCTCCTCCGCGGAAAACAAGACCCAATCCGAATCCCAAAAGCAATCCTCCATAGAGAGCACCGAGTATTACGTTGTCGGTCGGTGTGGTTATTTTGAGTGTGTAAATGAAAAAATCTATTAAGATATTTGTGACAAATATGGCGATAACTGATTTGAATCCAAAACGGAGTCCCAAGACTTTGAGGGCGATAAGAAATAGGGGAATATTTAAAATTATTGCAGCTACTCCAACCGGTGTATGATATAAAAAATGTAAAAGCATTGCAATACCCGTAACCCCGCCGGGGACGATCTGGTGAGGGATGAGAAAAACAGCATAGCTGAGTGCGCAAATTATACAACCAATTATAATATATAAGATTTTCATTTATTAATTAGGATATTACATAAATAAACACTAATATATAATAAGTATAAAGATTCATTAAGATAAAAGTATTACTTTTTATTATCCTCGGATGAAGTTACCTGTGCATCTCTTAATCTTGCGATAAAAACCTTCACCTTTTCTAACTCTTTATTCTTTGCCAAAAGTTCTTTATCGAGTTTTTCTTTTTCCCCGTTTAATTTGGTTATTAAGCCTTTCATTTCCTCTGCTTTTGCAATAATAGCAACTGCCTCTTTTTTGTTTTTTTGAAGCTCGGTGAGCTCTTTTTTACTATCTGCTATGTTTTCATCTACGGTTACTTTGTTCTTGTCAATTTCCGCATTAATATTAACGAGTTCCTGTCTTCTTTTCTCAAGTTTAGAAAACATATCTGCTTCAAGTACCTTTGCCTTTTCTATTTTACTTTCAATTTCACCATATTGGTTTTTTAATTTTTTATCCTGGTTTTCATACTTTTCAGCTTCTTGTTTCATTTCAGCAATCTTTTTCTTTACTTGTTCAATCGCTGTACCCAATTCTATTGCTTCCTTTTTTGTCCTTTTATATTTTTCATCAGCTTCTTTAAGTGTGCCTTGGAGTGTTTCATATTCTAATTGATAAGATGAGATTTTTGCTACCAGTTCTGCTTCCTCCGCTTTTGCCTTTTTCAATTCATCAGCGACTTTTGCGTTTTCTTCCTTTAATTTGAGAAAATTTGTGTTCTGTTCTTGAAACTTTTCCTTTTCCTCAATGAGATTTTCTAATTCTTTTTTTAATTCTTCAAGTGTGCGGGTATCCCCTACTATCTCCAATTTCATTTCTTCAATTTTAGCAGTAAGCAAGGGATCTTGTTTTTTCATCTCCCCGATCGCATGCTCAAATTTCTCTTTTTGCTTAGTTAAAGATTCAACCTCAATACGCAATTTTTGACACCCTGCTTCCACTATCTCCCGGTTCTTTTTTACTGTAGCTAACTCTTTTTCAAGGACGTTTTTCTCTTCGGTCATAATATTAGAATCTTTTTCTATTATATTGTTTTTCCAGTTCCACTTGCTCTTTCTGTTTTTTTGGAACGTTCTTTTTCCAGAGCGTTTATGTGCTTTGAGACTTCCGCGCCCTTGCCTTTCATTTCAGCTATTTGATCCTGCAAATTTGTCTTCTCATTGGTCAGTTTATCAAATTCTTTTTTTAGTTCTTTTGTATTTTTTTCAAATTTATCGCTTATCGAAGTGAGTTTTGATATTTCTTTTTGGAGCGATTCAACTTTTGTAGCGTCCTTTCCCATTCTCTTTATAGAATCCTGCAGCATTTTTTCTTCGTTTTTCAAATTTAGTACACTCTTTTTTAAATCTTCAACCTCAGCAGCCACCTCCATCTGAGTTGAGTATGTACCAGCGATTTTGGACTCAACTTCTTTTAATTCCTTATTTTTTAGCTTTAGATTTTTTTCAGCTGTTTCGAGTTGCCCTAATTTCTCTTCAAGGTCGGTTAGTATATCAACATCTTCTTTCTTTGCCATAATACCCCTTTATATTTCAAAAAAGCCCGTGCAACCGCTGGTACTTTTTATCTTTAGCAGAGTTTGTGTCATGATTATAATAGCGGCGAAGGGATTTGAACCCCTGACACAGAGATTATGATTCTCCTGCTCTGCCAACTGAGCTACGCCGCCGTAATTCCAAGTATATTCGAAATTGTGAATTTGTCAATGTCAATATGTAAGATTTCCGGTTTTTTTCAGAAGTCGCTATTATACTAATTTACCCTATAATAAGGCTAAATATCGCACCGGATAAAATCAAAAATATTGGTTCAATTCTTTTGAATAGTAAGATAAAAAGAGCAACCGCTCCGAATATTCCATATGGTATATTGAGCCAGTTTATTGTTATGAAAAAGATACCTGTAGATAACAGAATTGCAACTACTGCCGACTTTATACCCCCAAAAAAAGAGATGACATATTTATTATTACCTACTTTTCGATATATCTTAATCAAAAGCATGAGCATTAAAAACGATGGTAAAAAAATGCTTACAGTTGCAATTATTGCACCAGGTATTCCCATAACCTTAAAGCCAACAAAGGTTGCAGTAATTGCTACAGGCCCTGGTGTTATCTGTCCTAAAGCCATACCATCAAGAAATTGCTTGGTAGTAACCCAGTGTCTAATATTACAGACTTCATTTTTAATAAATGGTATTGCTCCGTAACCGCCGCCGAAAATTATCGCACCGATCTTTAAAAATACACCAGCAAGGTCTAATGCTTTTTTGCCATCAAAAATGAGTAAGGGGATAGCAAGAAGACAGCGGCTTGCGGTTTTGATATTATCGAGAGCAATCCTGAGTCCACCACATATGAGAACTGTAAGTATTGGATCGAATTTAACGAGAAATAAAATTAAAGCAAAGGTAAAAACGATTATTCCTTTAATATCTTTAATCAAAACCCTTCCCATATCATAAGATGCCCAGAGAATTATTGAGGTCATTACAGCAGCAATACCTTTGAATATCTGCGTAACAGCAGTGAGACCGAAGAGATGATATCCTATATATTCGCAATAGTTGGTAATAAAAGGACCTGGCAGCATCTGTCCCATGGCAACGGCATCGCAGAGATCGTCATCGGTTATGAACTTTTTTTTCTTTACACATTCAGCACGCAGAATAGCCAGCATGCCAATACCACCACCAAAGCCAAAAAGTCCGACTTTTAAAAGGGACTTTGTGAGTTCCTTTAAGGATTTCATTTCAGGGATTAAGACTGCCGGTTTGATATCCTAGTAAATCAATAGTTATATATTTGTAGCCCAAATTATGAAAATATGTGATGATTTTTTTGCGGTGCTTTAGGACAATTTTGAACTCATTATCTAAAGTTTCAATTCGTGCTATGGGATAATGGTCTCTTACACGAACCTGGGTTAATTGAAGTTTTTTGAGATATGCTTCAGCAGATTCTATTCTTTTCAGTATCTTTTTATTTATTATCTTTTCAGAGGGGATTCTTGAAGCAAGACACGCCATTGATGGCTTGTTCCAGTTAGGCAAACGAAATTTTTTTGCGAGCTTCCGGATATCTTTTTTATCAATATCTGATTCAATAAATGGCGATTTGATTCCGAGTTTGTTTAACGCTTTAAATCCGGGCCGATAATCACTCAAATCAGATGTATTACTTCCTTCAATAACATCATAGCTATATTTAGCAGCGATTCTTTTGAGATTCTTAAATAATTCTAATTTGCAGTAGTAGCACCGATTTTTTGGGTTGTTAACAAATTTTGGATTCTTCAATTCCTTTGACTGAAAAATAATATGTTTACATTTTAATTTTTGAGCAATAATTCGTGCTGCATTGATTTCATCTTTTGGATGAATGGGTGAAGCTGCAGTAATTGCAATGACGCGATTTTTTAAAACGTCTTTTGCTATTTTTAATAAAAGACTTGAATCTACACCTCCAGAAAGAGCAACAATAACTCCATGATAGTTTTTAAGTATATTCTTTAATGTTTCAAGTTTTTTGATAATAACGCCCATTTTTAGAACATAAGTCTTACTGTCGCTTCGACAAATCCTAAATTCTAATATCTAAATCCGAAACAATACCTAAATCCGAATGACCCAAATTCAAAACATTGTTTAAAACATTCGGATTTTGATATTCGAATTTGTTTAGAGTTTCGTGCTTCGAATTTAGAATTTATTGAATAAGGTATGGTAAAAACTCCTCACTAACCGGTGGTTGTTTAACCCAGCGAACGAGTTCATCTTTGTTCTCAAAGATTATAACAGTAGGGACGTCAGCAACTTCATGAAATGCCCCTTCAGCTAAACCGTCGACAGTTTCCATATCGAAATATTGTACTTCAGCACTAAAGTTTTTTTTCTCTTTGAAATACATTATTTTATTATGTGCATCCTTACAGACCGGGCAAGCGGGCTTGCCAAAAATGCAAACTTTTTTCATTAAACCTCCTTTTAAACACGGATTGACGCGAATATCGACGCAGATGGACGCAGATTTTTTTACCTTGTCTCTCTTTTTACATCGTATTTCTTCGTAGTGCCCCGTGTTATTTTAATACACTATTTTAATCATAATAAATTAATTGTCAAGATATAAATGAGTTCTCTAGAATTAATTTTAGAGAACTTGATGACAGAGATTAGAAATCGATTACAGAGATACTTTCAATAAATTTTATTGACTAACAAAAAGTATTGAGTATAATCACCGATGAAAGAAAACAAGATGCATCCGTTAATCGATAAAGAAAAACAAAATTTGGCAAAGAAGTATCGTAAAGACCACTTAAAATTGAGTATTATTTCTTATATCATCTCTGCAGTATTTTTGTTTGCATTCCATAATTTCGCTTCCTTTTGCATATATCGAAGGTTATAAGATCGAACAGAAGTATGGTTTTTCAACCCAGAATTTTAAGGCATGGTTTAATGATTGGCTAAAATCATTTTTTGTCAGTTTTATTCTCGGCGTCATTATTTTTGAAGTAATCTATCTTATTACAAATATATCACCCAATCTCTGGTGGCTCTGGCTTTCCGTAATAATGATAATATTCAGTGTGATTCTTGCCAATCTTTTTCCTGTTCTTATCCTGCCTCTTTTTTACAAAACATCGCCAATTGAAAACGAGGATTTGAAGAAAAGAATAGAAGAAATCTGCGGGAGGATAAAAATAAATCTTCAGGGTATTTTTAGTATTAACCTGAGCAGCAAATCGACTAAGGCAAATGCCGCAGTTGTTGGGCTTGGTAACACAAAGAAAATTTTGATTGGCGATACGCTTATTGCCGACTATACTGAAGACGAAATTATGTCAGCCCTTACTCACGAGATAACCCATTATAAAGAGCATCATATCTGGTGGTTAATTCTCTGGCAGTCCCTGGTAACAGTTGTACTGTTTTATATATTATATCGCATTCATCCCTTTTTCTATGAATTAGCAGGATTTGAAAAAATAAGTGAAGTCGCTGCATTCCCAATATTCGCCATAATCTTTGCTATCCTTTCTTTTGTGACCCAACCATTGACCTCTTCAATATCGAGATTCTATGAACGAAAGGCAGATAAAGGCGCTTTTAACCTGACCAAAGATTCCAAAAGTTTTATAAGCCTGATGGCAAAATTCTGCAACAAGCAGCTTTTGATTGCTTATCCAAATCCATTTATTGAATGGTACAAATATTCCCATCCTTCACCAGGTAACCGCATCAAATTCGCAGAAACCTGGCAAGCTAAACAATAGTTTCCAGAACTAGCTAATACTGCCAATTAAGCAATTCATTAATTAGCCAATTGGCAAATTAATGAATTGACAAAATGATAAAATAAGGTATAATGGTCTATGAAGAGAAGAGTACCGGAAATGCATTATCGAAGTTCAAGGATTTTCAGGGTTTTGGGTAATCCAACAGCTTATCAAATTATCAAGTCCCTTGCCAAAGGTAAAAAGAAACCTTCGGAAATTGCCGCAGAACTTAAATTATCCCCTCCTACAGTCAGCAGTACTTTGAGAAATTTAAGACAACTCGATTTAGTTCGTTATGAAAACCTAAAAGACGGCAAGGTATATTTCATCAAGGATGAGATGATTGTATCGGTTTTAGAAAAAATTGAACTTCTGGTAGAGCGTATAAAAACGCGCGAATATTAGATCAACTACATATCCCTCGACAAGCCCGGGATTCCTCGCAATGACATTATGACCCAGTTTCTCTACTTTGTAAAAAGGAGTCGAGCAAGCTCGACCACTAC
>JABUBN010000175.1_pt1 | contig 17326 bp, 15 predicted proteins | sample 7240341 | NCBI WGS metagenome assembly JABUBN01 (sample SAMN07256345, study PRJNA390944) | subsurface metagenome | isolation source: Methane hydrate marine sediment | place: Pacific Ocean: Eastern North Pacific, ODP site | reverse complement strand
ACCGGAATAAGGTTCAAATATATTACTTTGGTAAAGTAAAACTAATCTCGGCTCCCTTATCCCTTCCTTCTGATTCCACCCAGATTTTACCACCGTGCACTTCAATCATTCCTTTACAAATATAAAGTCCTAATCCACTTCCTTTCTCAAAAGTATAATAGCTTTCAGTGGCTTGTCCAATTGTAACAAATTTACCAAATAATTTCTCAATTTCGTTTAAAGTTAACCCCTTTCCGTTATCCTTTATTTTAAAAAGAAAATTTTGGTTTTCTTCCAAAACATTAATATTAATTATACCATCATTCGGAGAAAATTTCACTGCATTTGATAAAATATTCGAGAAAACTTGCGTGATTCTAAATCGATCCACTTCTAGTTCAAGATCCTCCGGGATATTTAAGTTTATAGCTATTTTTTTTTGACTTATTTGGTATTCTAATTCAGAAATACAATCTGCTATTATATCGTAAATGTTTTCGATTTTCTTAACTATTTCGATTTTACCCGCATCGATTTTCATTACATCCAATAACCGATTTATGTAACTTTCCAAACGGTCTACATTGCTTAATGCTCGATTTAAATCTTCTTTAATATCATCTTTTAAATCTTTCTCTCTTAATAAAATTAAATCGATATAACCCCCCACAGAAATTAACGGAGTTTTTAAGTCGTGAGCGGCGATGCTAATAAAATCGGTTTTTAATCTATCTAATTCTTTTAGTTCTATATTTTGCTGCCTTAAGATTCGCTCGGATTCTTTCAATTTCTCTTCTGCAATTTTTTTATTAGTTATGTCTTGTATTATAACCTGAATCATTATTTCATCACCTATTTTAATAGTGGATAATTCAGATTCGACCCACATCAGTTTGTTATCTTTGTTAAATATTTGTACAGTTGAAGGTTTCATTACGATACTCATTGGGTCCCTTTTACGATCTAGCTCTTGAAGCGTTCTCAATCCTGGTTTTGTTTCTGAAGGAAAAATTTGTGAAAGTTTTAAATAATTCTTACCTATAAGATCCTCTTTTTTGAAACCAAACAATTTAAAAGTTGTAGAATTAATATCAATAATTTTACCTTTAGTGTTTAAGAGCGCAATACTGAATGGTGAATTTTCGAATAAATGCCGATATTTGCGTTCAGATTCTCTTAACTCCTTCGTTCTTTCAAAGATTATTTTCTCAAGTTCTCTATTCAATATTTTTAATTCTTCTTCAGATTTCTCTAATTTTAAGGCAGCTTCTTTTTTTTCAGTAATGTCCTGAATTAAGACTTGTATCAAAGTTTCATCTCCTAATTTAATCTTAGATGCACTTATATTAATCCATTTTTCTACTTTATCTGCGCGAGTCATTTTGAATTCCAACGGTTTTACTGGCTCATTCTTGATAAAACTTTCAAAATTACTCTTAAAAAGTGGAATAAAGTATTCTGGTCTATCGAATAAAGTTAAAACTTCTATAAAATTCTTTCCAATAAGGTCATCTCTCTCGTATTTCGAGAGTAATATATTCATAGTCGAATTACAGTCAATTATTACTCCCTTTAAATCCACTATCCATATGGCAAACGGAGAACTCTCAAATAAGTGTCGATATTTTTTCTCCGACATAATTAATTTTTGTTCCGCTTGTTTACGAGCGGTTATATCTCTGGCAAAACTTATAGTTCTAGAAATTTTTCCGTTTTCTTTCAAAGGAACTGTATTTATCTCACAATCATAAATTTCACCTAGAGTGCTTTTAGCAGTAGTTTCAAGACCTTTTATTACTTTACCTGCTCTCAATTCCCTAATTTGTGCCTTTAAATCTTCGAGATTTTCTCCAGCAAAAAATTCTAGAATTTGTTTATTTTGTGCTTCTTTTAAACTAATTTTTGTTTTCTCTAGAAATGCTTGATTGGCATCTAATATGTTACCTTTTAAATCAGTGAGATATACAAAATTAGGGCTGGCATTAAAAATTGTGCGGTATTTTTCTTCTGATTCTTTAATTCTTTTATCGGCTTCTTTGCGTTCTGTAATATCCCTTCCAATAAGTATCCCTTTAATCTTGCCATCTCTATCTTTAAAAGTGTTTCCTTTAACTTCAATCCATATCCAATGATTATTTTTATGTTTTATTCTTACCTCTAAAACGCCTTTGCCTGTATCGAGACCTTCAACCAGCGTTTTAATCGCAATTTTTTTATCATCAGGATGAATTATTGCTAGAACTGATTTTCCAATAATTTCTTTATTGGTATAACCTAAAACCCTTAAGCATGGTTGTTCGTTAGCATATTCGAATTGAAGATTTTGATTTAAAATACTAATCAAATCATAGGCATTCTCTGATATCAATTTGTATCTTTCTTCTGAGTGTTTAAGTTTCTTTTCTAAAAGAATTTTCTCGGTAAAGTCTTGTACCATTCCATAAAAACCAGATTTAGCACCTTTAGCATCGTATTTTAAATATACTGATGAATTTACTATGATTTTTTGCCCATTTTTGTGAAAAAACTCAAACTGGATATTACGTTGCCCCACCTCTGTTTTATAAACTTGGTTATAGAAGTTAAACATTTTTTTCTTATTGAATTCATCTGACATATTTTGATAACTTTTCCCAAGTAATTCTTCTTTTGAATAACCCGTCATTTCGCAAAAGAATTCATTTAAAAACATAAAAATTCCTTTTAAATCAACTTCAAAATACCCTTCTTTAATGTTTTCTAATATGCTTCTATATTTGTTCTCAGATTCTTTTATCTTTTGCTCAGCGTTCACTTTATTAGTGATATTGTTATAAGTGCATAGAATTCCTACGATATCCCCTTCGAGATTATGAAGAGGTACTCGATTTATATCAAACCACGCTTTGCTTCCATTCTGTAATGTCCACGATTCAATCTTTTCTTCACTTTGATTATTTTTCATAACTCTTTTTTCATTTTCTTGAATTAATTTTAAGTTAGCTTTTGCCCATGGTAAGTTTTCATCAGTTTTTCCGACAATAAAGTCAGGATCTTCAATATTATTTACTAAAGCATAATTTTGGTTACAACCCAGATAAGTTAATTTTTTATCTTTCCAATAAATTAGTTGAGGGATATTATCGATAACAGAGTCCAACATCTCACGCGATTTTTGAAACGATGTTTTCTCATCTTTAGTTTGCAATAATTTCCAGAATCGCAGCTCTGGCATGGTTTCTGCTAGTTTTCTTAAATTAGATTCGCGTTTAAACCATTCTTCTTCTTTTTCTTTAAATTTAGAGATGTCTCGAGAAATTATTAATATTTTAATTTTTTTAGCGTCATTAACAAATCGTTTTCCTTTTAATTCATAATATCTATATCCTTCCTTTTGACGAATCCTTATCTGCTCGATTGCATTTCCAGCTTTTAAGATGTTTTGAAGAAAATTCAAGCCTCGATCTAAATCGTCGTAATAAAAGTTATCTAAGATTTTATGAGCTAAACAGGAGTAACCTAATTTTTTCAGATGAACTCTTTCATTAATATATTCACATTCAAAGTTTTCATTTAAAATAAAAATTAAGTCATCAAAATTTTCTTTAAGAATATCGCCAATTTTATATTCTTTTCCAAAATCGGAAACTGATGCCATATTTCGTAAAAACCTCTTTAAGATAATAGAAACTAAATACTTATGTTATATTTTATTAAATGTTTCTAATAATGTTAACCTTTTAGTAAAAATATAAAAGAGATTTTTCTAATCTGCAATTATAGAATGGATATAAAAATTACATCATGACATTTATTGAACCTTCTTTTGAAATCGACGAAAAAAGTAGAGTAATTTGTCAATCTCATTCAAATTATCCTCAATTAATTAAACCTGAGAAGACACCATTTGAAGAAATGCAGATGGAAACCCAATTAACATGCAAAACTTGTTTACATTACAAAAACGACGATTGTTATTTTCCAAAGGCTGATATAGATAAAATCGAATTCGATAGAATCAACAGAACTCTCTTTGAATGCAATCTTTGCGGTAATAAAATCGATCGCATGTTAACTATCATGCAAAAAATTTATTTGGAGGAAAAATTTCAAATGAAAATGCCTCTAATTTGCTGTAGTTGTTATGAAAGTTTAAAAGAAAAGAAATTCGATGAATATTTTAACAAAAGATTATGGGAGGCTTTAATTTTTTATACGCCAGTTTTATTTTCATTCGCTAATCCCTATCCAACCAATATAATATTAGCGATCGGTTCTTTTTTCATTGTTATCATTTTAAAGTTTATTATTAAGCAATATTTCCATTATAGTCTCTTTTTGATAGACTTATTAAAAGGAAAGAAATTCTACGATAAACATTTCCGAGATAAATCTTAATAAAAAGGATTTATTTCCAATTTTTCGTTTTACGCTAAGTTTCCTGCCCATCCTCGGACTTTTTTTCTAAATTTTTCTTGTTTTAAAATTATTAAATCGATCTCTTTTTTAGTTTTATTCGATAAATTGTCAATTTCTGGTATAAATTTGTATTTAATAAAATAATTTTTAAGTTCTTTTGATATTAATTTACTTGGTATTTTTTCAGGGTTATTTTTAAAACGACTATAAAGTTTTTCCCAAGAATCGAGAAAGTTTTCAATGTTATTTTTAGATTCGAAAATTGCTAACGTTCCTAAATTGTTTGGTGTAGTAATCGCAATGTTTGCTCTACCTACAGTAAATCGATTGCCATTAAAGGAAACTGCAATCCCTCCTTCGTCTTTTAATCTTTGGAGCATGTTAATATCAGTAATTGAATCTCCAAGCGCAACCATTTCAGATATTGGAACTTGTGTAATATTAGAGATTCTATCAACTGCTATTTCTTTTCTTTTACCACCCCTAACTTCAACAAGGTTCATTGCTTTAATGTAATCAGAATCATTATTTTTCCAGAAAAAGTTATTTAAATCTTCTATAATTAAATCCAAATTTTTATCGTTATCTATGTAGTTTTGGAATATGACATTAACTAAGTTTTTTATATCTCCTTCAATATTGTAAATAGTTTTATTTGCTTCTTTAATATTTAAATCTGTGCAATAGACATGATCTAGTGGAATATTCAAGATTTTTGCTACACTATGCGCAAAATGACGATAACTCGTAGAAATGATGAAAATATCCCAACTTTTGTGTAACACTTTCATTAATTCTTTACAACCGGGTAATAAACCAAGATTATTATTAGCCAATTTAATTAATTCTTTATCAGAAAAACAAGACATATATAATGGAGCCATTAATCTTAACGTATCCCCTGGTTGATAATCTAGAATTTTTAACCTCTTTTTTACACCGGGAAAATCGATAAGGTAATCGTCATAATTAGAAATCATCTCAAAAAATTCGCCCATATTAAATTTTTGTAAATCAAGCTTGGTATTTTTACTTAATAAGCGACCTATTTCAGCAGCAAAATCCAGTACACTTACAGGTCCTTCTAAATCAAAGCAACAAACATTTTTTAGAGTCAAAATTAAATTGCCTATCTTAATTGTGATAATTAGAATATGAGAAATTAGATAAATTGAATAACAAGAAACTAAAATAACTTCTTATTAAGTACTTATTATTTTTTTTATAGAAATAGAGTTAGCTACATATTAACTTTAAAAATATCCTGAATTGATCTTTCTCTACGAGCTTCTTCAACAATTCTACGCCAATCTGGTTCGATCGTATCAAACGCATTTTCAGTAAGTTGTCGTAATTTGTCGTCAGACGATTTAAGAAAGTGCCCTACATATTCTAAAGCTCTTTTATCTTTTATTTTTGTAAGACTTTCGATGATAAAAATCACTTTTAACTTATCCAACTCTATTTCTGGTTTTTCAATTTCCTCTTTTAATTTCTCTATTATTTTTAGCGTTGCCCGTCCATCTGCTATTTGTCCTAAGGCTTCTATAATTCTATTAACAACCATCGGTTCATCTTCTATATTTAACGCACGACACAATAAATTGACGGCCCTTCCATCTTTTAAAAAACCAAGTTGTCTTGCCGCTTCAGCTCTTTTCTCGGTTTCTTTCTCGTGAAATAATTGTTTGATTAAGTTGTTAAAATTAGCGTTTCTAGCATTCCAATCCATAATCCAACTTAAAATAAGAGCTACAAATATTAGAATGTAATCTTTATAAAATATAATTAAACGGAATGTACTCGTTTAGGTCGTTCCATTCACTGTCTTTGTTCCACGAACTTTTCCAAGAGTTCTAATTGTCAATAGCGAGCTTATCAAACTCCTCGTCGCTAATTTCTGGCTGCAATAATTTTTTTAATTCAATAATTTAAAACTTAATTTTGATGCAAACATATAAATATAACCGTATAAATTTATTTCACATAGAAATTCAAATAGAGGTGAATTTTTTGACTCGTATAGAAAGAAAAATAGAAATAAAAACATCCCCTAAGAAAATTTATGATATTTTAAATAATGATGAGCTTGAAACCGTATGGAATATTGTGGTAAATGAAAGTACTGAAATTGCTCCTGATAAATATTCCATAAAATCTACTGTTGGTGATTTCATTTCAACTATTACGGAGAGAGTAGAAAATGAAAAAATATCTTTTTCTACAGATGGCGGCGCTTTTAGCAAAATAGGCTATATTATGTCGCCTAAAGGTGATGGATCCGAAGTAACGATCTGGGGGGAAATTGAAGATGAGAAGCAGGAAAAAATGCTTTTGAAAGCTGCAGAAATACTTTTAGAAAGTTTGAGAAAATTCGCAGATTTTATGGAAGAAGGAGGCAACCCCGACGAATTTGATAAAAAAAAAAAATAATTGTAAATCCTTAATTTTAATTTTCTTTTTTAATTCTTTTATAATCGGCAGTACAATAATGCCAGATTGCTTCAATCAAAAAGAATAGAGCTAGATAACCAAACACAGAAGACCACCATTCTAGCTTATAATAAGACCAAATTAAAACCAATATCATACCTGTAACCAATAAAACTGAGCCATGTATCTCTAATTTAATTATTTCATCCATTTTAAAACCTCAAGATTAATTTTAATATTCAAAATGTTCCATATAATAAATATACACATGTGCATATTTTGATATTATTTCAAAAGAGAATTCATGTGATCTATTCTTTTTTGCAATAACTTTAAAGTTCCAACATCTTTTCTATAAAATAGTTTTCCACTTATACATCCAATTCCTTGTTCAGCAATTTTTTCCGCGCTTTCTAAATCATTTGCAATCCCAACGACTCCTATAGCTCTTGAAGTTGTAGTAAAAACTTCATCACCTTTACGATAAACAGAAGCGTAATAATATCTCGCACCAATCTGTTTTAACTTATTTTTATCGATTTTTACTAATTCGTCTTTCTTAGGAGAGCCGGGATATCCTTCGGGAGCTAAATATTTACATACTGTAGCCTTATTCTCAAATTCAATGTTGGATTTTAAGTTGCCATTTATTATTCCCATACAAACATCAATAAAATCAGTTTTTAATATAGGCAGTACGTTCATTGCTTCAGGATCTCCTAACCTAGAATTAAATTCAATTAATTTAATACCTTTTACAGTTTTCATGTACCCTCCGTATAAAAACCCTTTATATTCAACGCCCGTCTCCGCCTTAACTGCAGCCACAACTTTCTTCATATCTTCGAGAGCTTCATCCACATCATTTTGAGTGATAAATGGCATTAGATGGTTCTCCATGGAGTAACTTCCCATACCTCCCGTATTTGGGCCAGTATCGTCTTCGTAAGCTCTCTTATGATCTTGAACTAAAGGAGTACCAACGACATTTTTCCCGTCAACAAATGTCTGAAGCGTGAATTCTTCTCCTTCGATTTTTTCTTCAATTAGAAATAGCGATTTTTGTTTAACTAATGTTTGACAATAATCTAAAATATCTTGTTTCGAAAAAAGATGGTCACCATAAACTTTTACACCTTTTCCTCCAGTTAGACCATCTGGCTTAACAACGATGTTTTTTATGCCTAATTCTTTAATGTAATTTTCTACATTTTCCATGGAGTCAAATTTTTTACTCTTTATATTTGAACTGATTTTATACTTTTCCAAAAGTCTTCTAGTAAAGATTTTGGAGCCTTCTAGTTGAGCAGCCTCGATTCTGGGTCCAATACAAGGAATTCCATTTCTTTCTATAGCATCAACGATTCCGACAACCAAAGGTGCCTCTGGACCAACAACAACAAAATCAATGCTATTTAATTTACAATAATCAATAATTTCTTTAAAATCCATTTCAGAATGAACTTTAATTCTGCCTTGGCTTAAATCCTCTAATCCTGCGTTTTTAGAACTCATAAAAGCATATAAATTAGCTCCACTACGAATTAAAGCTTCTCCTATTACGTGTTCTCTCGCACCGTGACCAATAATTAAAACTTTAACCATTATTTACCAACAAAAATGAATAGAATTTCTATTATATATTAAAGATAATATATAATTTAATTTGTTTTAATATTAATTTTAAAATAATTATTAATCAATGATTATTTTTCACTGTCATAGAGTTTATATGATGGTTCTAAATGATAACTTTCTAAAGTTTATCAAGTTAGAGAGATATTAATAACTTTAATATAGAACTTTAATTAAATAAAAATTAAAAGCTAAAAAAGAACCGTAAAAATACGACCATGAAACCAAAAGGGATTCTTACCTTAACTGGAAAAAACCTAAGATGTTTAGCTATGCCTTTAGGAGGTATAGGGACGGGATCCATTGCTATTGGTGGAGATGGACTTTTAAAGCAATGGCAAATTAATAATAATATAAATCATCGCTCATTTGTACCAAATTGTTTTTTTGCTATAAGAACTCGAGAATTAAATGATTCAGATGGAAAGATATTTACACGCGCATTAATTAGTTCGAAACCTCATGAAGAACCTAATTTTATTCCGGCTAAGTCCATTGGGGATCACATAATAAGTAAAGAAATGAAAAGAATGTTTAACAATCTACCTGAGGTTGAGAGCATTCAATTTGATGGCGAATATCCTATTTCATTTTTGCAATTTAAGGATGCTCTGCTCCCAATTGAGATTAATTTGACAACCCTTGACCCGTTTATACCTTTAGATCCAAAAAATTCTGGATTACCAGTAATAATTTTTCAATTTCAAGTTAAGAACATTTATAAAGAGAATATTGAAGTAATTGTTTTGGGAAATTTATTAAATTTTATTGGATGGGATGGATTGAAAACGTTAAGGGGCGATTCTAACCCTCTATTTGGAGGTAATTTGAACCTTCACAAACGTGTGGGCAATTGGAATGCTATTCATATGAAATCAAAATTACTTCTCAAAACCGATAAACGATACGGTGACTTAACACTAGCTATTGATCAACCTGATGCTATGATATCAACTCAATGGGAAGATTTGGAAAATTTCTGGTCTCAATTTTCGCAAAAAGGAGTTTTAATCGAACCAAGCGAGAATGATATGAGTAAAATCGGAAAGACATATACAGGAAGCCTTGCATCGAAGAAGGTCTTAAAACCCGATGAAAAAGCAGTAATCACATTTTATTTGGCTTGGAACTTTCCAAATCGCTTCATGGATTGGATTTTGAATATTGCTTTATTTCCCGATACGAAAACGGAATATTGGATAGGGAATCGATATAACGAGTGGTTTAGCAATTCAATAAGAGTTATTGAATACGTGAGAAACAATCGATCATCTCTATTAGATAACACATTTAGGTTTCACAAAGACTTTTTTTATAGTACACTTCCTTCTGAAGTATTGACTTCGATTTCAGCAACACTTTCGACAATTAGGACTCCAACTTGTTTATGGATAAGAGATGGTTCTTTTTACGGGTTTGAGGGATGCAACGGAGTTTCTACGAGAAGAAAATCAGGAGGAAGTTGCCCTCTAAATTGTACACATGTTTGGAATTATGAATTTAGCCTAGCACATCTATTTCCTACCCTCGAAAGAACAATGCGAGCGACAGAATTTAAGACACAGCATAAATTAGGTTATTTACCTCATCGCGCTGTTATTCCATTGTACTTACCACAATTTGAGATGATTCCTGATCCTGGAGATGTCCCTCCTGCTATAGACGGAATGTTTGGAATGATTTTAAAGATTTATCGAGATTTTCTAATCTCTGGCGATCTAAAATTCCTAGAGGATTCCTGGCCTAATATTCAAAAATTAATGGAGTATATATTTAAAGATTACGACAATAATTTAGATGGTATAATTTCTTGTGCTCAACCTAATACATACGATTGTTCTCTTTATGGCATTAATACTTTTATAGGATCGCTTTATTTAGTAGCACTTCTTGCTTGTGAACAAATTGCTACAAAATTAAGTTTACAAGATTGGGCTAAGAAATGTAAGAGGATATTTGACTCTGGTCGCAAAATTCTTGATAAAGAATGTTGGAATGGAGAATATTACATCCAAAAATATGACGAAAATAAAATAAAAGAATATCAATATGGAATTGGCTGCTTCTCTGACCAATTAGTCGGTCAATGGTGGGCATTTCACTTAGGTTTTGGATATATCTTACCAGTTGAACATGTTGATAGGGCAATAGAGTCTATAGTGAAATACAATTTTAAAGAATCGTTGGAAAAAATAACTCAAACTCCAAGAATATTTGCATCATCTACAGACTCTGGATTATTAAATTGCACTTGGCCTTATGGAAATAAACCTACAGTTCCAACATATTACACAGATGAAGTATGGACAGGAATTGAATACGAAATTGCTGCACTATGTATTTATACAAACCATATTGATGAAGGTTTAACGATAATTAATTCGATTAGAAAAAGATACGATGGTTCACATAGAAGTCCTTGGAACGAAGTTGAATGTGGCGATCATTATGTAAGGCCAATGTCATCATGGACTTTATTTCACGCGTTAACGGGAATATCTTATTCTGTAGAACTTAAACAATTATTACTCGCACCGAGAATAAATACCTCAAATTTTCAATCGTTTTTTATTACTAATACAGCTTGGGGTAAAGTGAATCAAGATCTAAGTGAAAGAAGATTAAATTTTTCTTTATGTGTCTCTTATGGAAACATCAATCTTAAATCAATTCTCTTGAAATCTATAGAAAAACTCAAACCTGATAAAATCAAATATTGCAAAATGTTAGGCCCTGAAAAGGAGGATAATATAATAAACGCAAAATTAATACACAAAAATTCAGGTATAGAAATTTCTCTTTCAGAAACAATTTCTATTAAAGAAAATCAAAAACTTCTAATTGAACTAATTTGAATTAGATTTGCTGTTCACGAATGCTAAGATGTCCATATATAGAAAAATTTCTTAAGAATAACTGCCAATATTTGATTAGATCATTGAACTGATTGACCACATTTTGCACAAAATTTTGCTCCCTCTTGCAATTCTATTCCACAATTGGAGCAATGTTCAGCTAATTTTTTTTCTTGAATTTCTTTTAATTTTTCTTCTACATTCGATCCACAGTGAGGGCAAAATTTAACATCTTCACTCATTTCTGTATGACAATAAGGACAATTTACCTTGGAAACCGGTTTATCAACAATTGGTTTGGAAAGTAATGATGTAGTTTTTGTAGGTGCTTGAGTCGTTCCAACTTGAACTATAAATGGGAATGTGATATTGTGCCCCTTCTTAGTCGTAAGTGTAGCAATTAAATCGTAAACTCCATTTTCTTTAATTAATAGTGAAAATAGACGATTTTTACTAGAATGTTTTGTAATTCCACCATACCACTCTGATTTAGATAATAATTTAACCTGAGGGGGCGCGGATAACTTTACTCTTACTTGAGGCATATAATTTTCAGTAAGATTTTGAACGGTGATATAGAATTCTTTACGACGACCTAAACTCGCATAAACTGCGTCTACATTACCCTTTAAACTAAAGTTAAAATCTGATTCTGACATTTTTATAATCCTTTTCTTTTAATTTTGTTTAGATAATTTGAATATTAATTTGTTTATGTTTTTAATCATTTTTAAAAATTAATATTTCTACTTATAGAAATTAAATAAGTATTATAATATATAGATTTTATAGTCCAATTTTTTATTTATAAAAATAAATAAAAGAGATTAAAGTTAAACAATCTATTTCCTATAAACACCATAGGTTTTACAAGTGTCAATCATTGCTTTTACATTTTCGAGTTTTGCGTCGTCAGGAATTTCAGCTCCAACAAATAGGCCTCCTCCGTCGGCACATTTGTCAATAATTTCTTTTGTTTGCTTTTCAATCATAGCAGGTGTTCCTAACGTAAATAGGGATGGTTTGAGATTTCCTTGAATGCATATGTGATCACCAAGAATTTCTTTTGCTTTGAATATATCTGTTCTTTCATCCATATGTAAATATAATTTGCCCTTTGGTAATTCTTTAAAGTAATGTAATCGATCTGTCCAACTAGTGTCCATATGCATTTGAACTATAAATCCATCGTTTACATATTTTGAAACCATTTTCTTAAAGTAAGGCCAAAAAAGCTCTTCAAAATGTTTTATTGAAATGAAATCTGCACTAGCCCTTGCTGCACCAACTATAAGTGTTTTTCCACCACTCATCGAAATTCCATATTCTCCCATTAATATTAAGTTATCAATCAGAAAATCGCTTACTTCTTTAATTTTATTAGGGATTCGATATATATCTTTCATAAAATTAGTAGAACCTCGAAATACAGAGAATAATTCGAAGGGAATAGCCGCACCACCATCACTAAAAGTAGGAACTTGAAAGTGAGTCCACCATCTTTCCGTATTTTCAGCAACTTTCGCTCCAATTTTACCTAGTTTTGTCATATCTTTCATTCCGGCTCTTTTAAAATTAGCGAGCCATAAGAAACCTTCATCAATAATTTTATCGTAATCTGATACTTTCATGAAGGGATCATCAAGACTTTGTTCAACAAGTTGAGGAAACTCATTTTGACCTAACATTCGTCCAGGTAATCTCCAGTCAAGGTAAAACATAGAAAAAATATCAGGAAATGGGTTTACATGCATCATATACATTCCGCCACCAGCCATAGCTATGTCATATCCCCCTAACTTGTGATAAATCCATTCGTAAGCTTCTTGTGCTTTGTCCGGATCTTCAACCATTTCTTGAGCTGTAACATCATAATAGGAAACAGGTAAATAATCTATTAGCGGCCAGACAGGAACTCTATCAGGTTCTTTTAAAGCCATCGCAGTCAACACTCTTTCAACCGAAGTCATAGGTTCTTCTTTAATAGGCTCCATTTTTACCCCTCCATCAACCAGTTAGTTACTATCTTTACACCATTAAACGCGTTATCGGTATATGCGTCAGCTCCTGCTTTCTTCATCCACATTTCATCAACAGGTAATCCTCCAATAATAATCTTTATTTTCTCTCTCAATCCAGCCGATTTTAAGGCTTCAGTTGTTTTTTTCATTGAATCCAACGCTACTGTTAATAACCCTGAATAAGCAACTATATTCGCTTTAGTTTCTTTAACCTTAGTTATAAATTCTTCGGCAGGTATATCAACCCCTAAATCGTGAACTTCACAACCCGCAGCTTGTAAAAGAGTTACGAAAATATTCTTTCCAATATCGTGAACATCGCCTTTAACTGTTCCTATTACAACAACTCCCAAACTCTCAATCGTTTCGGATCCTTCTTTCATTGCCGTTTCAAGAATTTTAGCGGATTGCTGGAAAATTTCGCCGGACATAACTAGTTCGGTTAAAAAATATTCTTTTTTATTAAATCTTTCTCCAACAATTTCTACTCCTTTGCGTAATATATCGATAATTTCCTTTGGATTGACTCCTTCGTCAAGAACTTTTTTTACAAGCGTATAAGATTTCTCTTCTTCTAATTCTGCAATTGCTTGGAGAAGTTCTTCTTTAGCACCCATTATTTATTTTTACCTCCCATTTTCTTCTTCATAAAAGCAAAAATTAAACGCCTCATTGAAAATTTCTTACCATTTTTGCCCCAAAGAACTTTACCTATTGCCTTATACATTTCATCTTCATCTACATAATTTGGTTTTTTTGAAAATTCTTCCATTTTTAATACCTCTATAAATTTCTAATTTAATGATTTTTATTCGTTCTTGAAACATATAAACTTTAAAGAAAAAAACGTTATTGAATTAAATAATATTATAATTTGCATTGATAAAAATGTCAGAAGAAAAATATAAAAAAGCAGCAAATATAATTATAAAGGCAGGCTCGCTACCTTTCCCGGTTAACGATACGTTGATTGAAATTTTAAAACTACTCCTTTCAGAGGAAGAATTAGAATTTATCAACGCTTTTAAGAGAAAAACCTCTCAGACGATGGAACAGTTAATAAAGAGTAGTAAGCTCTCGGAAGCTCAAATTTTGTCGTTTATTAAACCATTAGCTAAAAAAGGATTTATTTTTAATCAGCCAAGCTCAAAAGGTTTAATGGTCTATAGATTAATGCCAATAGTAATGGTTGGCGTTTTCGAATATATTTTTATGAAAAAAATCGAATTTTCTGAAACCGAAAAGAAAATAGCAAAAATGTTTGAAGTCTATTTTGACGAAATAGCGGATTTTATTCAAGAAAATTACGATATGGTCTTACCCATTTTTGAAAAAATGCTTCCGATAGATAGAACCGTACCGAATCTAAACAAAAGCGTTCAAGGAGCTGAAATTAACATCTCCATCAATGAAGCTATAGACATTCCTGAAGAAATAATTTTACCAATTCAAAAAATCGAGGAAATCATTGAGAAATATGATGTTATCGCAGTAGGGCATTGTTTTTGTAGGCACCACAGAGATCTACTAGGAAACCCATGTAAGCAAACAGACCTTAGAGAAAACTGCTTTACTTTCGGTAAATCGGCAAAATATGTGACTGAGCAAGGTTTTGCACGTTTAGTATCAAAAGAAGAAGCGCTAAAACTAATGAAAGCGTCTGAGGAGGATGGACTAGTGCATAAAGCCTTTCATCCACATTCCGATATAAACAAAGACGAGACTAGCATATGTAATTGCTGTAACGATTGTTGTGGGACAATCGAATGGTGGAAATTGGGGCTAGCAGCTATGATTAATTCAACCAATTATCTAGCACAAGTAAACGAAGATTTATGCAAGGGATGCGGAACATGTGTAGAATATTGCTCTGTAGATGCTATTAAATTGGACGATAATAATATCGCACGGGTTAAATCCAAATTCTGCATTGGATGTGGAGTTTGCTCTCATTTCTGTCCAGAAAACGCAATTTTGCTTTTAGAAGGTATGAGGAGAGTATTTGTACCGCCTCCCAGGTTGAGAAAATAAACTATTATAACTTTAGTGCCAATAACTTTTATTTTTATTATTATTATCCTTTAATTTTTTGCTTGAATATCTCTATTGTATCTGAAATTTCTGTTAATCTTATTGAAAACTCTTTTGGTTTCAATTTCTTTAAATTTTCAAAATTTTCAATAATTTCTCTAAATTCTTCAACCCAAATTTTCATAAGCAATTCGCTTTCTTTTCCTTGAATTAGTTTCCTTAAAGATTTGGTTATTGAAGTATTAATTTTATCCATGAGTTTTTTTTCGTTTACCGTGTATGATATTTTCAAAACATCCTGTTGGGTTTTAAGAGTTTCAACATCTTCTTTCATTTGAGATTTATGTATTAGTAGTTGATCGTTAAATTTATTAATCATATCCATGATGATTTCTTCTTGTGTTTTAATAGTTTGCTCCATCCTTTCTTGATTTAACGAAATATCTTTTTTTATTGCTGAAATATCTTCTTTTGCAGATTCTATAGAAGTTTCTAATTTAGTTATTTGATCCGTTAAATTTTGAATAGTTTCAGAGTTTTTTTTTACCGAATCTATTTTATCTTGAACTTTATCAAATCGTTCTTCTAAAGTTTTTACTCTTTTTGGCATGCTTTTTAACGAATTGATTGTGTTGTTTAATTTTTTTGTTTGCTCAATTAGATTTTGAAAATCCTTAGGGGAGATTTCTTTTAGTTTGTCTTTTTTAGGAATTTTGACCACCTTTTATATCTTTTTCAGCTTTATTTTTACTAACTTCTTCGATTGATTGTAGCTCTAATATTGAGTCTAGTTTTAATTCGAAATCTTTTTTAAAATTTGTTAGCTCATCTAAGGTTTTATCGATATTAATGAGAAGGGAATCAATTGGACTTTTTTTTAAATGATTAATTATATCTGAAATCATCGCTATGTTATTACCAAACGCAGTAACAATATTTTCCTTAATAAGGTTAACATCGATGGCGCTTTCATTAATCTTTTTAAGATCAATGATTTCTTTAAGAGTGACAATATCATTTTCAGAAGATTTTATAATTTTTTTTATAATTTTTGGAGTTATAATTCTATGAAGCTTACTTGAATCGATTTCTTCTAAATTAATAATTAATTTTTGCAAGTCTTCCTCATTTTTCTTAATTAAATCAAGAAATTGCTTATAAACATTTTTAAATTGGAATTCATTGCTTTCTTCTTCTAATTTTTTCAAAAAGTCTAATATGACCAAAGAAAATACCTCAGATATATTATCTTGAGACTTCGCTGATACGAAAATAATGGGATAACCTTCGATTTGGTATTGGCGAATATTATTTAAGAGAATTTCAAATTCTTCTGGTTTTATCAAATCTGATTTGTTTCCTATTAAATAGGTGATACAATCAGGAGAAAAATTATCTAAATTTTTTAGATATGTTTTTTTAATTTCTTGTAACGTTTCTTTAGGGTTACTTAAGTCAAAAATCAAAAAAGCGGCGTCTAAATTACTGAAAAATACCGGATTCAACGGATTAAAACTTCGTTGACCCCCTATATCCCATATATTCAATCTAATATGAATATCTTTTAATTTGTACTCCTTTCTTGCAATATTTGACCCTGTGGTTGGGATGTACATCGAGGGAAAATCTTTACCTACAAAACTATTCACTACTGAGGTTTTACCAACTCCCCACAGCCCTACTATCGTGATTTTTATGTTTATCTCAGAGACAATCATAATTGCTCACTTGATAAAAAATATTTAACTTAGCAATCTAATAGAATATAACAAGAGATTTATTTAAATATACTCTATCTAAAAATGCTCATTTATTATTTTTTACTGAAAACTTCTTAATAGCGTAAACAATTCGTTGAATTGCTGTAATATTAGTCCCAATAGCAAGAAAGATCATGGTCCACCAGATAGCGGTGGGAAACCAGATTTGCAAAATCGAACCTATTAAAATAATTGGCACTCTATCCGTTCTCTC
>JABUBN010000174.1_pt1 | contig 17340 bp, 22 predicted proteins | sample 7240341 | NCBI WGS metagenome assembly JABUBN01 (sample SAMN07256345, study PRJNA390944) | subsurface metagenome | isolation source: Methane hydrate marine sediment | place: Pacific Ocean: Eastern North Pacific, ODP site | reverse complement strand
TTTTCAAGCCTGATTAATTCCTGTCTTTTCTCCGGTAGATAGACCTCTTTTTCTGCAAATTGAATTATATCTCTTTCATATTCCCGGATAGAAAAGCCCTCACTTTTGCCGGTCTTTAATTTTTCTTTGTGTCTTTGTTTAAGCCCTTCGTTTTGCTTTTTTTTCGCTTTTCGAGTCTTGACCCGATAACTTTCTTTCAATCTCTTTTTTATATTCCTGGCCATAATTTACCACCTAATTTTTATAAAAAATGATTAGGGTTTCTTATCCCTTTCCTTTCTATTAAATTTTCTCATTTTGGTATTAAATTCCTCTTGCTTTTTTTCCTTATTTTCTTCCTTCGTTGATCGTATTCCTGCAACAATACCCCACAAAATAGCTCCGGCAATAAGAGCCACGAAAACCCAAATTCCCCACTTTGCACCGGTTAAAAAATCTTCAAATAGATTCATTTCTAAATTCTCCTTTTTTCGGGATTCACCATTTAAATCTACCCGATTTTCTTCTTACAGAATACTTTTTTTTCTTCTCCGGTTTCTCCGGCTTTTCAAAAAATATTATATAGATTATTCCACCTATAAACAGTATGAAAATTAACCATAAGAAATATATCATTTTTAATTTACCCCCTAATCTGTTAAAATTAGAGGAGCCGGAGAAGATCCTAAAAGTTAAAATTGTTTACAGGTTACGATATTTTAACCGGCAGGATCTTCTCCTGTCCTCTTTAAATTATTTTAGCTTAGCAAATTCGCTATAAGTGTTCCATTTTTCTTTCCCATTAATCCGTTGCGCCATACCAGCATAATAATCGTATCTTCCTTTGGCTCTTTCTATATTCTGACTACACATAGGACATTTGTAACTATCGAGGGGATAGCCTCTCTTACCCACAGTCGCCTTTCCTTCCCAATCACAGCTTTTGCATTTAACTTTGATATTCATTTTTAAAACCCACTTTCCTTTTAATTAGATAACCCTCTCAGAATAGCCCCAAAGAATCGCCCCTGATAGTCTGATTAGCGTTTCTCTGGCCTTTAACGTATAATATCAACCCCCTTTCATTTACTAACGATCTTAAAAATAGCCTAAAGATATGAGAAATAAGGCTTTTTCGTTAATTTAGCTAAAATAAAACCTTCAAATTTGCGTTTTAAGAGGGGTCAAAAAAAGACCGCTTGTCTTTATACCTTATATTCGGCCTTTTCGGTTAAAAACTTACGCCTTTTCTTTTTCAATCGCTTCAATCGCTTCTTTTTATATTCCCGGTTAAACTTTTTTAACCGGATTTCTTCTTTATTATTTTTCCTACTCCAAGCCGGAGCAACTTCTAATCTTTCATTTACCATAAATATATTTACCTCTTAGATTCCGAATCCATTAATAACCTCTTTATTCTCATCATCATTAATACCAATGTAACGAAAAGTTACTTTGATATTTCTATGATTCAATAGGTTAGAGATCCTTTCGATACTGATTCCCTGCTTTCTTAAATGATAACCGAAGCTCTTTCTAAGCGTATGGCCACCAACTTTATGCTTGATCCCCACTTCCCGGCACCAGGAATTTATTAACTGGTAAGCCCTGATCCGGGTAATAGGTTTATTCTTTTTTGATTTCTCGTTAGTGAATAGGTATCGATCCAGGTTAAATATTCCGGTCTTTTCCAGGTAAAAGTTTAAGGCCTCTTTGATCTGCTTATTAAAGAAAACCCTCCGGGTCTTTCCGGTCTTTTGCTCTTTGATATCTAAATAGTCTTTTAGATTTCCCTGGCTATCTTTAACATCTTCAAGTTTCAGGGATAATATATCCCCGATCCTCAGGCCGGAGTTAATACCAAAGACAAATAGTAAATAATCCCGGGGATTTTTTTGTCGGTATAGATTCCCCCGGATCTGCTTTATCTGATTCTCTGATCTGATTGGCTCTACAATATTCATAATTTCTTTACCCCCTATAATATATTTTATCTAACTGACTAAATTATAATATAGGTTAAAGAAAAAAGCAAGTATTATTTTAAATATAATTTATATATCCTACAACCTTTATTTTATATAGCTTTTTGAATTTAACAGAATAACCATTGTGTTAAATACAAACCTCTCCGGATTAGGCCGGGAGATCCAGGCCACACCAAGAAACGAAAAAAATCTTATACCCCCTTATAGTCCATTTTTTTGGAAAAAACCCCTCTGAGCCACACCAAGAAACCGAGCCACACCGAGCCACACCAAGAAACCAAAAACGAGATCCTGTAACCGTTGAAAACAAACAACTTTTTTTTTCAGATTTTTAGCTTTTCTTCGCTTTTTGAGATATCATATTTAGTTTATATAACAAAATCACGATATAGGTTAAATAAAAAGATTATACAGTCTTTTTATTTTTATTCTTTCATACTCCAAAAGATACTTTTGTTAAGTAAAAAGCCACACCGAGCCACACCAACGAATTGAGCTATATATACCCTTACAGCGTTTTCATTTTTTAAGATTCCTTCAATTATACATAAACCCTTTTAAATCGAATAAGAAAAAATCAAAAAAACCCTGTTTTTGAGTAAATTTTATACCCTGCTTTTAGACCTTAACCGGCCTTCTTACTTAACAAAAGTATATTCTCTTTTCTCTCCCGATTCATATTCTTACATTTAGCACCCATAATTATATAAAAATCCCTCTCATCAATTTTTTCTTCTTTGACTGCATTAACTATTACCTGGTAAAAATTATTGAATCTATCTAAAAAATTCAGTCTATCCGGTAACATTAAAGATCACCTCTTTTTTAAATATCACCTAAACTAAACAAAAAACTTTTGTTCGCTCAAAATCCTCTTTTTGTTTTTCTACCTCTCTACCTCTCTTTTATCTCAGAATTGCCACAAAATTAAAAACTTCTTCTAAGAAAGATTAGAAAAGATAAGATATGTATTTTTTCTGATCTGATTTTTTCCGGCTCCCGGTTTCTGTCAATCCCTTTTTATAAACTTGCCTTAATTAAACACCGGGTAAATGGTAGATATATATCTTGCACTACTAAAAGTAGTAGTTATAAAACCCCCCTTATATACTAAAAGTAGTAGTTATACAACTACTAAAAGTAGTAGTTATCAACTACTATATTTAGTATCTATAAATGCTATTTTTTCTTAAATCGATTCCCCATAAATTTATGGCCTTTTTTAAATTTAGTCTTAAATATTTTAGGTAAAATCTTTTTTAGATCTACCTTAACAAAGTCTTTAGTTCCGTATTTCTTCCACCTATCGGATAGGCCATATATTGCCGATTGTTTTTCCAGGCCACCACGTTTTACAATATCAATAAAACCTCTTTCAATTAGCTTATTTCTGCTCTTAATAAAAGTATCTATGGCCATTATGTTCTTAGCTTCCTGGTATGTTAAAATAATATTTCTCGTATTATCGGTATGCCATCTAATTTTAAACTCAAAATATAGCCACTTAGTATGAATTTTTAGATTCTTCCAGGCTTCAGAATTTAAAACATTATGCTCAATATAGCTCCAATTTCCGTTTATCTTATTTCTATTCTTTTTCTTTTTTCTCATATAATTATTTTCCTTTCTTCAAGCCTGGCCAATGACGGATCGAAAGGAAAATATAAGCCTAAAATCCAACCACCGGCCAGGTTAAAAGCAAGTGGGATCGATTACCCACCTGCCGGATATAATAATTTATCTAAATACCCCTAAATTGCTAAAATTTTACCCCTTAATAACGTTTCTTTGCTCTCTCTGGTATCTTTGTATCAATCTTTATGAGCCAATCTCTTTACTGGCCTGGTATTTGATATCTATATTGATTACTGTATATATCTTTTTTCTGCTCCAGGCTTAACGCCTGCCAAAGTTTAGAGATTCCCCGGGATTCCAATTTTGTGATCGAATACTCCGGATAGGCCTTTAATAGAATCCTGATTTTAGCCAGGTATTCAAGATCTTCCCAAAATTCATTAATCATTTTTTTAGTTTCCTGATCAGTTTTTAATCTAAAGCTATCTAATACCATAATTTTTAACTCCTTTTTTTAAAGCAACATTTTGTAAAAAAATATATATCTGGTATAATCTTTTTTCATTTCTTCAATATCTTTTTTAGTCAAATTTACATCATATTGCTCTTTAGCAACCCTGATTATTGTTTCGATTTGTAATCCTTTATCCTTAGTTTCGTATAGAGATCTATTCCCCATAATCGAATGGTATGCCTCGAATTTATTGCCTGTAATTGCCATAATATTTTTACCCCCTTTCATTTTTTAGAACGCCGTTCTATTTTTTAAATCCCGGTTGGAGTAATTAAAGTAAAGAAAAGGCTTGTCGCAGACCTTTCAAAAGGCTTTAAATACTCCACCGGGTAACCGGCCAGGCCTGCCAAACGGAACCTGACCGGGATATTGATTTTACTTCTTATCGTATATATGCTAAAATTAGATTGCTTAATTCAGTAAAGATGGAATCGGAGAAGATTTTATCTTTGTTTCTCTTTATGTTTCTCTCCGTCTATCTCTTAGAAAAAGGGTATATTTAAGATCGATGATCTCATACCATTTTTCTATCAGAGAAATTAGGTTGTAGTTCAATAAATTCTTCCAGTAACAGGGGAGCCTAACCGCTCCCCTGTTTTCGTTTTGAATCAACACTTTAAGGCTATTCCCTTTTTTCAAGTAAAGATAAGGCTTCTATAACTGCGTCTTTATAGGTAGATCCCGGATTTTTTTCCATATATTCTTCTATCAGCTTTTCCTCAAGAGTTAATTCTTCTCCCCTGAAAATAACTTTAACCGCCTCTTTATAGGTAGCTCTCGGATTGGCCGATAAATAATTTTCAACAGCTTTGAGATTTTCTCTTTTTTTAATCTCTTCTTCAGTAAATTTTTTAGGTTCTTCTGGCTCGGTTCGATCCAAAACCTTTAAAACTGCATCTCGGTAAGATACGCCTTTATTTTCAGGCTTGGCCATAAATTCTTGAACCTTCTTCTCTTCTTCGCTAAAACGTATTTCGTCATCAGTTTTTTCGTTAGACATCTTGCTCACCCCCTTTAATTTTTTAATAAAATCGATTATTGCCTCTACATCGATATTCTCTCGATCAGCAATTTCTAATATTCTTCTCGCGTCTGATCCATTTAAATTTTTTAGTTTATATTCTTCCATTTTTTCTTCACCTTCCTTCTTAATTATTGTTCTATAACCATTAAAATTATAAATAATTTCTATTTTTTCAGGCATAATTAACTCCCCTTTATTTCCCCGGACATAGCTCTTTTAAGCCAGTATCTTATCTGATATTCCCTTTGTTTTTCCGGATGTTTTTTATACCATTTTCTAAGCCAAAGTTTATTATAATCAGGATGTTTTAATCTCCATTTTTTATACCATTTACGCCTGGCCTTTTTCATTTTTTCGTAGGCTTTGGGATCGTCAATCTTTAAATTTTCTATACATATTTTTCGATATTCCCATATTTCTTTATTAATCAATTTCACTTTCATTTTATCCGAAACATTTAATTCACTAATTTTTTTCAATCTGATCTCCTACCTTTACTTATTTCTCAAATTCTGATAGTATATAAAAAGCCCTATAAATGTTAGGGTATATCTTTTTTAAGAAGGGAATTTCGATTTCTCCAGTTCGGATTCCCTTTTTATTTTCAACAAAAAAAGCACCATTAAGGAATTAATATTTTTATCCCTAACGGTGCCATCAGCACTATACTAACTAACCTAACAACGCCATCAGCGTTATAACAATTAGATAGTGTTAGTTTTTTATTAATAATATTCAATTTTTTACTATCAATATTTATCATATAAGAAAATTCTATATTATGCAAGTTTTTCACCTTTTTTATTCTTTATATATCTCTTTTAAATTTTTATTAGCTTCATTAACTCCCTGGACAAAATTATCCCATTCATCAAATTTAAAGCCACAAGAGGCCGAAACGTCTAAACTGGCAATATAAAGGCCTATCTCATCTTTTCCCATTTCACAACCCATCGCCAGGGATTCCCCGATCTTAGTTTCTGATAATAAAGTTTGTCTATCATTTCCAAAAACTTTTACAAATCCCTTAAATTTAATTTTATTTTTCATTTTTGTTTTTTCTCCTTCCTGATACAATATAAAATTATTCCTAACACCACTAAAACTGTTATAATAAAATACCAATACATTCTATCCCACCTTCTTTTTTACCAAATTTTACGAATGAGCTTGCGCCCGATAATTTTATTCTTTACGCGCCTGGCCACCTTCTTAGGATCTCCGCTTGTAATCACTTTAACGTCGTTAAGTTTGCGAGCCAATTTATAAAGAAAGCTAACCGCTTTAGTCATTTTCATTTAATTGATTACCCCCTTTTTTATATATCAATTACCTTACCAGCTAATAAATTATTGAGTATTTTTTTGTTTTCTGATAAAAATATAGATTCCTCTTCAAAATAATTACCATCTGAGCCGGTAAAGCGTAATTTTAAAGCACGAGTATATTTTTTACTACGGATCAAAATCAATATTTTTTTATCTTTAATCATCAAATAACCACGGGTTTGCATTTACAATATCCCCTTTATTCTTTACCCGAAAGAAATTTATCAAGATTTTTACTACTTACATACCAACGTTGGCCAACCTTAACCGCTTTAATTTTTTCTTTTTTTAGATATCTTCTTACTGTTAACATAGATAGATCTAAAATCTTCACTAATTGATCAGTAGTAAAAAAAGATATTCCTCTTATTTTTCTTGAAGGATATATATTTTTCTTTTGATTCATAATGTTACCCCTTTTTTAAAGTTTATTTAACTATATTTAGATTATATACCTATAATCTATTCTGTCAAACAAAATTAATTTTACCAATCAGAGGCTCGATATTCCGGATCTTCTTCTAACGGATCAAGAGAGCTTAAACGTCGGCCAGCGGATTTTCCTTCGACTATAAATTCCGATTCTTCCGGAGCAGTTACCGCTCCATAACTGGCCATAGCCAAAGCAATAGCCAGGTCGATTTTTTTAGTTCCTGATTTTTTAACGATTCTCCAACCCCGGCCACTATAAACCACTTTACAATTAATCAGGGATATCCGGATTTCTTCTGATTCATAGAAATTTATCCCCTGGCTTTTAATCAGGTTAAAAAGACATTGAGAAAAGGCAACACAATTCCCCGAAGTTTGAGGCAATTCCACCATATTGATATTTTCTTTTCTGAGATCCTGAGCTAAACTAATGGCCTGGTAGGGATCAAAATAAACCCCCTGTATATCATAAAGTTTAGATAATTCGATCAAGTATCTTTTAACATCATCAAATTGTAATTCTTCTGTTTTTAGGGGAATATAAATTTTATGATCCACCGAAAAAATTTTATTATCAGTCTTTCCCACTCCACAAATAGCGGTATAGTCGTTTCGATATCCCACATCAAGCCCTAACCATACCGGGATTTTTATCTCCGGCCTTCTCTTTAGCTTATAATCAATACAGGCTCTAAAATCTTCATCACTTATAAAAGATTCTTCTTCACTTACCCATAAATTTTTATGCAACCGCTTGAATAAATTAGGCCTCATACCCGGCTTATGCTCCTGGCTATCTAAATATTTTTTAGTTACAAAACTTGAAGGATTGGCCTCTGCGCCTTGCTTGATATAAAAATATGAATCCGGAGTATTGCCTTTTTTTGATTCCTTAACCAGATCCCACAAAAGCCCTTCTTCGCTCCTTCCAGCGGTAGAAGTTACCAGGATAAGAGGATATTTATATACAGGGGATAATTGCATTTCTTCAAAAAAGAATCTTAGGGAATCCGTATCGAAAGAGGCCAGTTCATCGATACAGATCAAGAGGCAATTAAGCCCGGCACTTGATCGATAACTACTCGATAAACATCTTAAAATCGTTCCGGTATTGATATTTTCGATATAATCGGTATAGATCCGGCATATACTATCAAGCTTAGGATTCTTCTTGATCATAGAAACAATTTTCCGGTAAGTGATAAAATTCGATTGATCTTTTGAGTTACTGCAAACATAAATTTCCCCTGACTCCTGAGTAGTCAAAAACCAGTTTAAAACCATAGCCGAAAAAGTCGATTTTCCGTTTTTTTTGGCCAGGGATATCAAGATCAATCGAGGTCTATTCTTATAAAAGCAGTCTGTAAAAACTTCTCTCTCCCATTTTTCAAGCCTGATTAATTCCTGTCTTTTCTCCGGTAGATAGACCTCTTTTTCTGCAAATTGAATTATATCTCTTTCATATTCCCGGATAGAAAAGCCCTCACTTTTGCCGGTCTTTAATTTTTCTTTGTGTCTTTGTTTAAGCCCTTCGTTTTGCTTTTTTTTCGCTTTTCGAGTCTTGACCCGATAACTTTCTTTCAATCTCTTTTTTATATTCCTGGCCATAATTTACCACCTAATTTTTATAAAAAATGATTAGGGTTTCTTATCCCTTTCCTTTCTATTAAATTTTCTCATTTTGGTATTAAATTCCTCTTGCTTTTTTTCCTTATTTTCTTCCTTCGTTGATCGTATTCCTGCAACAATACCCCACAAAATAGCTCCGGCAATAAGAGCCACGAAAACCCAAATTCCCCACTTTGCACCGGTTAAAAAATCTTCAAATAGATTCATTTCTAAATTCTCCTTTTTTCGGGATTCACCATTTAAATCTACCCGATTTTCTTCTTACAGAATACTTTTTTTTCTTCTCCGGTTTCTCCGGCTTTTCAAAAAATATTATATAGATTATTCCACCTATAAACAGTATGAAAATTAACCATAAGAAATATATCATTTTTAATTTACCCCCTAATCTGTTAAAATTAGAGGAGCCGGAGAAGATCCTAAAAGTTAAAATTGTTTACAGGTTACGATATTTTAACCGGCAGGATCTTCTCCTGTCCTCTTTAAATTATTTTAGCTTAGCAAATTCGCTATAAGTGTTCCATTTTTCTTTCCCATTAATCCGTTGCGCCATACCAGCATAATAATCGTATCTTCCTTTGGCTCTTTCTATATTCTGACTACACATAGGACATTTGTAACTATCGAGGGGATAGCCTCTCTTACCCACAGTCGCCTTTCCTTCCCAATCACAGCTTTTGCATTTAACTTTGATATTCATTTTTAAAACCCACTTTCCTTTTAATTAGATAACCCTCTCAGAATAGCCCCAAAGAATCGCCCCTGATAGTCTGATTAGCGTTTCTCTGGCCTTTAACGTATAATATCAACCCCCTTTCATTTACTAACGATCTTAAAAATAGCCTAAAGATATGAGAAATAAGGCTTTTTCGTTAATTTAGCTAAAATAAAACCTTCAAATTTGCGTTTTAAGAGGGGTCAAAAAAAGACCGCTTGTCTTTATACCTTATATTCGGCCTTTTCGGTTAAAAACTTACGCCTTTTCTTTTTCAATCGCTTCAATCGCTTCTTTTTATATTCCCGGTTAAACTTTTTTAACCGGATTTCTTCTTTATTATTTTTCCTACTCCAAGCCGGAGCAACTTCTAATCTTTCATTTACCATAAATATATTTACCTCTTAGATTCCGAATCCATTAATAACCTCTTTATTCTCATCATCATTAATACCAATGTAACGAAAAGTTACTTTGATATTTCTATGATTCAATAGGTTAGAGATCCTTTCGATACTGATTCCCTGCTTTCTTAAATGATAACCGAAGCTCTTTCTAAGCGTATGGCCACCAACTTTATGCTTGATCCCCACTTCCCGGCACCAGGAATTTATTAACTGGTAAGCCCTGATCCGGGTAATAGGTTTATTCTTTTTTGATTTCTCGTTAGTGAATAGGTATCGATCCAGGTTAAATATTCCGGTCTTTTCCAGGTAAAAGTTTAAGGCCTCTTTGATCTGCTTATTAAAGAAAACCCTCCGGGTCTTTCCGGTTTTCTGCTCCTTGATATCTAAATGGTCTTTTAGATTCCCCTGGCTATCCTTAACATCTGAAAGTTTTAAAGATAATATATCCCCTATCCTCAGGCCGGAGTTAATACCAAAGACAAATAGCAAGTAATCTCGTTTATTTTTCTGCCGGTATAGATTCCCTCTAATCTGTTTTATTTGATTTTCTGACCTTATCGGTTCTACAATATTCATTACTTTTTTACCCCCTGTAATATGTTTTACTTATCTAACCGAATTATAGCATAAGTATATTATATTTGTCAATTTATTTTAATATTCCTATATGTAGTTCCGAAACCCTTATTTTATATAGCTTTCAGAATTTAACAGAATGCCCTTTGTGTTAAATACAAACCTCTCCGGATCAGGCCGGGAGATCTCCGCCACTCCGAGAAATAAAAAAATTTTTATGCCCCTCAAATACCCCCTAAAATCCAAAATTCACTTTTCAATAACTCCGATAACTCCGATAGCCAAAAAATAACTCCGATAAACAAAAACCGCCTCTTGTAACCGTTGTAAACAAAGGCTCTTATTTTTTGATTTTTTTCGATTTTCCCCGATTTTGTGTTTTTTTGTTTTTTACACTTAATTTATCTAACAAAATAACGATATAGGTTAAAGAAAAAAATTAAGTAACCTTTTTATTTTTAACCTTCTTTACTCAAAAATATACTTTCGTTAAATAAAAAACAATTTTTAATATCTCCAATGAATTGTTTTATAATAGGCCTTCCAGAGCTTTTATTTTTCAAGATTCCCGATATTATACATAATTCCTTTTATATCGAATAAGAAATAAACGTCTAAACCCTGTTTTTGAGTAAATTTTATATCCTGTTTTTAGGCCTTAACTGACCTTTTTACTTAACAAAAGAATTTTCTCTTTTCTCTCCTGATTCATATTCTTACATTTAGCACCTATAATTATATAAAAATCCCTCTCATCAATCTTATTCTCTTTTACTGCATTAATCATTACCTGGTAAAAATTATCGAATCTATCTAAAAAATTCAGTCTTTCCGGTAACATTTAAGATCACCTCTTTTTTAAATATCACTTAAACTAAACAAAAAAACTTTTGTTCGCTAAAAATCCTCTTTTTTTCCCTATCTCTTTAATTCTTTTTTACCCTCAGAATTGACCTGATTACTAAACAACATCAAGAAATACTAAGAAAATGTTAAGATGTGTATTTTTCTGATCTGGTTTTTTCCGGCTCCCGGTTTCTGTCAATCCCTTTTTATAAACTTGCCTTAATTAAACACCGGGTAGATGGTATATATATATCTTGCACTACTAAAAGTAGTAGTTATAAAACCCCCCCTATATACTAAAAGTAGTAGTTATACAACTACTAAAAGTAGTAGTTATCAACTACTATATTTAGTATCTATAAATGCTATTTTTTCTTAAATCGATTCCCCATAAATTTATGGCCTTTTTTAAATTTAGTCTTAAATATTTTAGGTAAAATCTTTTTTAGATCTACCTTAACAAAGTCTTTAGTTCCGTATTTCTTCCACCTATCGGATAGGCCATATATTGCCGATTGTTTTTCCAGGCCACCACGTTTTACAATATCAATAAAACCTCTTTCAATTAGCTTATTTCTGCTCTTAATAAAAGTATCTATGGCCATTATGTTCTTAGCTTCCTGGTATGTTAAAATAATATTTCTCGTATTATCGGTATGCCATCTAATTTTAAACTCAAAATATAGCCACTTAGTATGAGCTTTTAGGCCTTTCCAGGCCTCAGAATTTAAAATATTATGTTCGATATAGCTCCAATTTCCATTAATTTTATTTCTATTCTTTTTCTTTTTACTCATATAATTATCTTCCTTTCAAGCCTGGCCAAATGATCAGATCGAAAGGAAAACATAAGCATAAAATCCGATCACCGGCCAGGTTAAAGCAGGAAGGATCGATTACCCACCTGCCGGATATCAAACATCATTCAAATATAACCCCTAATGTAAAATTTACCCCCTAATTAGCGTTTCTTTACCCTCGTTGGTATCTTTGTATCAATCTTTATGAGCCAGCCTCTTTACTGGCCTGGTATTTGATATCTATATTGATTACTGTATATATCTTTTTTCTGCTCCAGGCTTAACGCCTGGAAAAGTTTAGAGATTCCCCGGGATTCCAATTTTGTGATCGAATACTCCGGATAGGCCTTTAATAGAATCCTGATTTTAGCCAGGTATTCAAGATCTTCCCAAAATTCATTAATCATTTTTTTAGTTTCCTGATCAGTTTTTAATCTAAAGCTATCTAATACCATAATTTTTAACTCCTTTTTTTAAAGCAACATTTTGTAAAAAAATATATATCTGGTATAATCTTTTTTCATTTCTTCAATATCTTTTTTAGTCAAATTTACATCATATTGCTCTTTAGCAACCCTGATTATTGTTTCGATTTGTAATCCTTTATCCTTAGTTTCGTATAGAGATCTATTCCCCATAATCGAATGGTATGCCTCGAATTTATTGCCTGTAATTGCCATAATATTTTTACCCCCTTTCATTTTTTAGAACGCCGTTCTATTTTTTAAATCCCGGTTGGAGTAATTAAAGTAAAGAAAAGGCTTGTCGCAGACCTTTCAAAAGGCTTTAAATACTCCACCGGGTAACCGGCCAGGCCTGCCAAACGGAACCTGACCGGGATATTGATTTTACTTCTTATCGTATATATGCTAAAATTAGATTGCTTAATTCAGTAAAGATGGAATCGGAGAAGATTTTATCTTTGTTTCTCTTTATGTTTCTCTCCGTCTATCTCTTAGAAAAAGGGTATATTTAAGATCGATGATCTCATACCATTTTTCTATCAGAGAAATTAGGTTGTAGTTCAATAAATTCTTCCAGTAACAGGGGAGCCTAACCGCTCCCCTGTTTTCGTTTTGAATCAACACTTTAAGGCTATTCCCTTTTTTCAAGTAAAGATAAGGCTTCTATAACTGCGTCTTTATAGGTAGATCCCGGATTTTTTTCCATATATTCTTCTATCAGCTTTTCCTCAAGAGTTAATTCTTCTCCCCTGAAAATAACTTTAACCGCCTCTTTATAGGTAGCTCTCGGATTGGCCGATAAATAATTTTCAACAGCTTTGAGATTTTCTCTTTTTTTAATCTCTTCTTCAGTAAATTTTTTAGGTTCTTCTGGCTCGGTTCGATCCAAAACCTTTAAAACTGCATCTCGGTAAGATACGCCTTTATTTTCAGGCTTGGCCATAAATTCTTGAACCTTCTTCTCTTCTTCGCTAAAACGTATTTCGTCATCAGTTTTTTCGTTAGACATCTTGCTCACCCCCTTTAATTTTTTAATAAAATCGATTATTGCCTCTACATCGATATTCTCTCGATCAGCAATTTCTAATATTCTTCTCGCGTCTGATCCATTTAAATTTTTTAGTTTATATTCTTCCATTTTTTCTTCACCTTCCTTCTTAATTATTGTTCTATAACCATTAAAATTATAAATAATTTCTATTTTTTCAGGCATAATTAACTCCCCTTTATTTCCCCGGACATAGCTCTTTTAAGCCAGTATCTTATCTGATATTCCCTTTGTTTTTCCGGATGTTTTTTATACCATTTTCTAAGCCAAAGTTTATTATAATCAGGATGTTTTAATCTCCATTTTTTATACCATTTACGCCTGGCCTTTTTCATTTTTTCGTAGGCTTTGGGATCGTCAATCTTTAAATTTTCTATACATATTTTTCGATATTCCCATATTTCTTTATTAATCAATTTCACTTTCATTTTATCCGAAACATTTAATTCACTAATTTTTTTCAATCTGATCTCCTACCTTTACTTATTTCTCAAATTCTGATAGTATATAAAAAGCCCTATAAATGTTAGGGTATATCTTTTTTAAGAAGGGAATTTCGATTTCTCCAGTTCGGATTCCCTTTTTATTTTCAACAAAAAAAGCACCATTAAGGAATTAATATTTTTATCCCTAACGGTGCCATCAGCACTATACTAACTAACCTAACAACGCCATCAGCGTTATAACAATTAGATAGTGTTAGTTTTTTATTAATAATATTCAATTTTTTACTATCAATATTTATCATATAAGAAAATTCTATATTATGCAAGTTTTTCACCTTTTTTATTCTTTATATATCTCTTTTAAATTTTTATTAGCTTCATTAACTCCCTGGACAAAATTATCCCATTCATCAAATTTAAAGCCACAAGAGGCCGAAACGTCTAAACTGGCAATATAAAGGCCTATCTCATCTTTTCCCATTTCACAACCCATCGCCAGGGATTCCCCAATCTTAGTTTCTGATAATAAAGTTTGTCTATCTTTCCCAAAGGCTTTTACAAATCCCTTAAATTTAATTTTATTTTTCATAATAATTTTTTAATCTCCTTCCTTAATTACCATATTCTCCGGATTAATTTCCTACCTATAATTTTATTCTTGACTCTCCTGGCCAGTTTTTTAGGATCTCCGCTTGTAATAACCCGGACATCATTAGCTTGCCTGGCCAGCTTGTATAAAAAGCTAACTGTTTTATTTAATTTCATTTAATTAAAACCCCCTTATTTTTAAAATTGCCAGTATTAACGATTTCCGCTTTTCGTCTTTTTCTCTTTCTATCTCTTTTTGTTTTTTTATTATTTTCCTCTCGGTTCGTTTGATTAGCTCTATTTGACCGTTCCTAATTTCTTCTTCTCCTCGCTGTATAGGAAAATATGACCAACATAATTTCCCCGCAAGAGATTCTTGAACTTTTTCACGAAAATCGTTAAACTCATCATATCTTTGATTTACAAAACTTTCATACTCCTTTAGTATCGTTTCCAAATATTTATCAATATCTACACCCTCTATTATCTCGTTTTTTTCTATTAGATTCTTATTCACTTATTTATTCACCCCCCTTTATTTTTTCCCAATAAAATGATCAAGATTTTTAGTCGATATATAATATCTCTTTCCTACTTTTATCGCTCCCGGTATCCGGCCAGTTCTTAAATATTTTCTTACGGTAAATTTGCATAACGATAATATTTTTACAAGATCCTCTACCTGGTAAAACTTAATATCTTTAATTTGCTTACCCGGATAAATCCTTTTAACTTTTTCCATAATATTGAATCCCCTCTAAAATTTATTTATTTGCATTTATTATATACCTAATATTTTATTTGTCAAATTAACCTTACCAATCAAAGGCTCGATATTCCGGATCTTCTTCTAACGGATCAAGAGAGCTAAGACGCCGGCCAGCGGATTTATATTCAACTATAAATTCCGGCTCTTCCGGAGCGGTAACTGCTCCATAACTGGCCATAGCCAAAGCAATAGCTAAATCGATTTTTTTAGTTCCTGATTTCTTAACGATTCTCCAACCCCGGCCACTATAAACCACTTTACAATTAATCAGGGATATCCGGATTTCTTCTGATTCATAGAAATTTATCCCCTGGCTTTTAATCAGGTTAAAAAGACATTGAGAAAAGGCAACACAATTCCCCGAAGTTTGAGGCAATTCCACCATATTGATATTTTCTTTTCTGAGATCCTGAGCTAAACTAATGGCCTGGTAGGGATCAAAATAAACCCCCTGTATATCATAAAGTTTAGATAATTCGATCAAGTATCTTTTAACATCATCAAATTGTAATTCTTCTGTTTTTAGGGGAATATAAATTTTATGATCCACCGAAAAAATTTTATTATCAGTCTTTCCCACTCCACAAATAGCGGTATAGTCGTTTCGATATCCCACATCAAGCCCCAACCATACCGGGATTTTTCCTTCCGGCCTTCTCTTTAGCTTATAATCAATACAGGATCTAAAATCTTCATCACTCATAAAAGATTCTTCTTCACTTACCCATAAATTTTTATGCAACCGCTTGAATAAATTAGGCCTCATACCCGGCTTATGCTCCTGGCTATCGAGATATTTTTTAGTTACAAAACTTGAAGGATTGGCCTCTTTCCCCTGCTTAATATAGAAATAACTATCCGGAGTATTGCCTTTTTTTGATTCTTTAATCAGATCCCAAAGTAAACCTTCTTCCGATCTTCCAGCGGTAGAGGTTACCAGGATAAGAGGATATTTATATACTGGGGATAATTGCATTTCTTCAAAAAAGAATTTCAGGGAATCAGTATCAAAAGAGGCCAGCTCATCGATACAGATTAAGAGGCAATTAAGGCCTGCACTTGATCGATAACTACTCGATAAACATCTTAAAATCGTTCCAGTATTGATATTTTCGATATAATCGGTATAGACCCGGCATATACTATCGAGCTTTGGATTCTTCTTGATCATATTAACGATTTTCCGGTAAGTGATAAAATTAGATTGATCCTTACTATTAGAGCAAACATAAATTTCCCCTGATTCCTGAGTAGTCAAAAACCAGTTTAAAACCATAGCCGAAAAGGTCGATTTACCATTTTTTTTGGCCAGGGATATCAAGATCAATCGAGGCCTATTCTTATAAAAGCAGTCTGTAAAAACTTTTCTCTCCCAATTTTCAAGCCTGATTAATTCCTGTTTTTTCTCCGGTAGATAGACCTCTTTTTCTGCAAATTGAATTATATCTCTTTCATATTCCCGGATAGAAAAGCCCTCACTTTTACCGGTCTTTAATCTTTCCTTCCACCTTAGGCCTAAATTCCCACGTTGTATTTTTCTTGATTTTATAGTCTTGCCACTATGTTTATCACGTTTAGACATATAATTTAATTACCACCTTATTTTACTGCCCGGATTAAATAAAATATAGTCTATAAAAGCCCGGCATAATTTAAGAATAAAATTTTTAATAGCCATAATGATTGATCACCTCTAATTTTTAAATTCCCTGCTCCCCGAAAAAGCACCGACTCTAAAACGGAGAGCAGGGGATCGGCAACCCGGGTCTGTTCTTTTAATCCTACCGGATCACCGAATTAATTATTTGTTTCTCAAAATAACAATCGTTCTTTTTCCGTTTCTGGCCTTAATAACAACTTGCTCAGGTATAGGCTTTTCCTTTTGCCAAAGAAGTATATAAAGAAATTCACCTATAAACAGTATAAGAATAACCCATAAGAAATATCTCATTTTTAATTTTCCCCCTAATCTGTTAAAATTAGAGGAGCCGGAGAAGATCCTAAAAGTTAAAATTGTTTACAGGTTACGATATTTTAACCGGAGGGATCTTCTCCTGTCCTCTTTTAATTATTTTAGCTTTCGCTTTTAATTACTTCCCGGTAATGCTCCTGTTCTCTATCTTTTCTCCAATCCAACCAAGTATCTAAATGATTAATAAGTGATTCGATATCTTCTCCTCTCCGGAAAGATAAATTTTTCTCGTCTAACTCT
>JABUBN010000173.1_pt1 | contig 17427 bp, 17 predicted proteins | sample 7240341 | NCBI WGS metagenome assembly JABUBN01 (sample SAMN07256345, study PRJNA390944) | subsurface metagenome | isolation source: Methane hydrate marine sediment | place: Pacific Ocean: Eastern North Pacific, ODP site | reverse complement strand
TTTGATTGATAAAATATAAGAATAAATATCTGATAATCGTTCATTACTGTTTCGCATTTTGCTATACTCAATACAAATAATTGGCGCCTGCTTACTTTGTAGCAAATATTTAGCTCCTTTTAATACTTGCAATTCCCAACCCTCGACATCAATTTTTAGCATCTTAATATTTGCAATATTATGTTCCAAAATAAAATTATCCAGTGTTTCAATTTGAATTTCATATCTCTTGAAATTATTTTGCTTTGATGGTTTTATCAATGATGTACTTCCTCTCCCAGCATAAGGATTAGTATAAATATAAGATTTACTTTTCTTTTCTCCTAGTCCAATATTATATATTCTTATATTTTTAATTAAATTTATTTCAATATTTTTTTTAAGAATCATAAATGTTTCAGGCTCAGGTTCAAAAGAATAGACAAATCCTTTATTGCCTAAAACTTTGGAAGCAAAAATAGACATTAATCCAATGTTAGCTCCAATATCAATAAATATATCACTTTTTTTCAAACATTTTTTTATTATATCAAGCGTTCCGGTTTCGTATGCGCCATCTAAAAAAAGTGGTTTCTCTACTCCCTTGTCATGAGAAGGATCCATACAAATTATATCGAAACTATATTTTGTAGAAATTATCGTTGGACCCTTTGAAACATATATCATTAATAATTTACTTATTGCCTTTCTTAATCTACTCGAACCTTTAAACGGATGAATTAATAAAAAATAATTTAAACTACGTAAAAATCTTATATACCATGTATCTCTTGAAAAATTAGGAAAATTTATTTTAAATGACTGTTTTTTTATTTTTTCCATTTTTATCCTATAATATTACCTTTCTATAAATTCTATCTATTTTCTTTCCCACTACTTCATAGCTAAAATTTTCTTTAGCATACTGTGAAATTTTTTTTGATGAATAATCTTGATAATGGTCCAACATATATTCAATTGCACTACTCAAAGCTTCTATATTTTTAGGTAGAACTAATATACCAGTATCTTTGTTAATAATTTCCTTTGGCCCTCCACCAAGTGTTCCTATTACAGGTTTGCCACAAGCCATTGCTTCAATATAGACAACTCCAAAATTTTCATACAAACTTGGTAAAACAAAAAAATCACAATTTCTCATAAAACTAACAATTTCTGGCTGTCGTCCATAAAATTTTACTATTTCACTAAGAGCTAATTTTTCTGTTAATTCTTCGTATTCTTTTCTTTTTGGTCCATCACCTACTATATCTAAAATAAAATCTTGTCTCTTTTGCTTAAGTTGATATAAAGATTTTAATAAATAATCAATACCTTTTCTTGGAGATAAAATGCAAACGGATAGCATTTTTTTTTGCCCTTTTTTCCTATTAGGATAAGCATTCAAAGGAAAATATATTTCAGTATTTACTACACATGGTATTACCATAAATTTATTTTTTATGTTGTAGTAATTTTCTATAGCTTCCATCAAATCTCTACTAATGGGAAGTACATATTTTGCTCTATTCATTGCAAATTTAGCCATAATTTTCTCAGTATTTACGAGAGAATGAGTTGCAAAATTAGTATAAAGTTCCGTAATAATTACTGGCATTTTATATATCTTTCCTAAAAGAACAGCAGGAACTCCTGCTGAAAAAACATAAGCATGAATTATATCAGGTTTCCATCCTTCACGTATTAATTTACGGAAAACCCTGAATATTGACCAAAGATAGATAAAATAAGTAGTCTTGGGAATTGGAGATTTTCGATATCTAAGGCGTATGGTACGAAGTCCATCTTCTTTATTGTCTTTAATTTCCAAAAAAGATTCTAAGGAATGACTAATTCCTTCACTATAAAGTACTACCACATCATTATACAATGATACTGCTTTAGCATATTCCCTGATAAAGGTTCCATTTACTGGATCTTGCTTAGTTGGATACCATGCGGGGATAAATAATATTTTTAAATGTTTCTCATTTGTCATATTTTCTTATCTCCTTTATATATATTAAATGCTAAAAATTCAAAAATTACTATTTACTATGTGGTAAATTTTATTCTCTTATAATGCCTATTTCTTTCTATTATTTCTTTTAATCATGGTTCATAAATAGGCAATTTACCTTTATTCAGAATATCAATTTTTTTTATTATTATCTACACAAATTATATTATTTCCAAAATCTGCCAAACATACCCCGGTCACTAAATTAACATAGACAATATCGATTATTGATATTCTCATATAAACCTTCAAATATTAATAAGACCCTCCCATAGGAATTTCTATACTATTCTGTTTTTTGAATTAATAAATTTAAGTCTAGTTTTTGTAACCACAATGTCTATAATATAACAAGAAAATTAAATAAAATATAAAAGAATATGTAACTAAATTTTAATAAATTGTAATACTTTTAATTTAAAATCTCTCTCCAATATTCTAATAGATCCTTTAAAGTTTTATGAAGAGTAATTTCTGGTTCCCAACCACTTCTCTTTCTAAACTTTAAATAATTGCCTTGCAAAACAGGATTATCTGAAAGTCTCATTCTCTTTGGGTCTTTCAATATTTCTATTTTTTTCGTAGATAAGTCCAACAAATTGTTTAACAATTCTCCAATTTGGATAGTCCTTTCAGAACAAATATTATATGCTTTCCCTAGTTCCCCTTTATTCAAAGCAAGCCAATACGCCCTAACCATATCTCTTACGTCAGTAAAATCCCTTTTCGCTTCTAAATTACCAACTTTTATTATTGGTTCCTTTAATCCTTTTTCGATTTCAGCTATTTGTTTAGCAAAACTGGAACAAACAAACTCGGGAGATTGTCTTGGGCCAATATGATTAAATGGTCTTACGCGAATGATATTTAAATTATAATCTTTAAAATAAAAATAACTTAGAAAATCTGCACATGCTTTGCTTATAGAATAGGGATTTACTGGGCGCAAAGAGTAATTTTCTTTTATTGGTAAATCATTTTCATTGACTATCCCATATTCATCAGCAGACCCCACAAATAATATTCTAGGTTTTAATTTTAGATCAAATACTGCTTGATAGATATTCAGCGTTCCATATAAATTAGTATCAAAAGTTAACTTCGGATTCTTTAATGAAGTAGGTATAAATGATATTGCAGCCAAATGATAAATTTCATCAGGTTTTACTTTTTCAATAATTGTTTTCAAATTATTATAATTTCTTATATCACATTTAAATAATCGAATTTTATCTATAAAACTATTAAGATTTAAAAATGTACTTTTATCATAAAAAGTTCCAAAAACTTCATATCCTCTATCGATAAGAAATTCCGCTAAATGTGACCCAGCAAAACCCGATATTCCTGTAATTAATGCTTTTTTCATAATAGAACTATTCCTTTATTTTGTATCTTTTTGTACCTGAATTTTAGATAGGTGAATATTATTTTTAACTTTCTCTAAATCAGCATCAACCATCATTCTAACTAATTCTTCAAAGCTTATCTTAGGCTTCCACCCCAATTTTTTTCTCGCTTTAGAAGGATCACCTAATAATAATTTTACCTCTGCTGGCCTTACAAACTTCGGATCAACTACAACATAATCCTTCCAATTTAAATTAATATAATCAAAGGCAATCTGTAATAAATCCTTCACAGAATGTGTTAAACCAGTAGATATTACATAATCATCTGGCTCATCCTGTTGAAGCATTAACCACATCGCTTCTACATAATCTCCAGCAAATCCCCAGTCCCTTTTAGCATCTAAATTGCCTAATCTCAATTCATTAGATAAGCTTAATTTAATTTTAGCCACGGTATTAGTAACCTTTCTAGTAACAAATTCTAATCCTCTCCTTGGGGATTCATGATTAAATAATATTCCAGAACAACAAAACATATTGTAACTTTCCCTATAATTTATTGTAATCCAGTGTCCATATATTTTTGCCACACCATATGGACTCCTGGGATAAAATTGAGTCTTTTCAGTTTGGGGGACCTCTCTTGCTTTCCCAAACATTTCACTGCTTGATGCCTGATAGAATTTTATCTTTGGGTCAACTGCCCTAATTGCCTCTAACATTCTCGCCACACCCAAAGCCGTAGCTTCCCCTGTAAAAACAGGTTGTTTCCAAGATGCAGGCACAAAAGATTGTGAGGCTAAATTATATACTTCATCTGGATTAGATTCTTTAATTGCATTCATTAAAGAATTTTGATCTAGTAAGTCCCCAGATATTAGTTCGATTCTATCTTGAATATGCTTTATTCTTTCAAAATTAAGAATACTGGTTCTTCGAACTAAACCAAATACTTCATAATCCTTGCTTAATAAAAATTCTGCTAAATATGAACCATCTTGACCAGTAATTCCGGTAATGAGTGCTTTTTTCATCTATCCTCCTCCTAATATATTTTATTTTAATTTTATTTTATATTTATGCTGAAAAATATCTATATCATTTTTGTTTTTTAAAAGTTATCGGAAACTTTTTATTTTCTCTCTACTCCCTCATAGATAAAGCCTAAGGATTTTAATGCAGCTGAATCGTATAAGTTCCTTAAGCCGAGTAAGATGGGAGTTTTGAGTAATTTTTTTATTTTTGATAAATCCAGATTACGGAATTGATTCCATATTCCATAACTTAATATCGTAATATTATCTTATTAATATGTTTACTAATAATTTTATAATCTCTCCACATTTTCACTATTGGACTTTATAGCATTCCTGGTATCAAATATCGCTTTGGCATTTTGGGCTACCATTTTATAATCTACTGCAGTATGTGCGGTAGTAATAATTATTATATCCTTTTCTATAATATTTTCTGCGGTAAGTTCCTTTAAGGATTTATATTTTTTCCCATTGGTGGTAAATTCAGAAATATAAGGATCATAGTAAGAAACAATTGCTTTTTCTTCTTCTAATCTCTTAATTACCTCTAATGCGGGTGATTCACGTAAATCATCAATATCTTTTTTATAAGCTACTCCAAATAAGAGAACTTTAGCTCCGTTAAGAGATTTCTTAAATTTTTTGGAAAGTATTTTTGCTGTCCTTTCTACTACATATTCCGGCATATATCTATTAATTTCACCGGCTAATTCAATAAGACGAGTATGATAATTGTATTTGCGAGCCTTCCAGGTAAGGTAAAAAGGATCAAGAGGTATACAATGACCACCGATTCCAGGACCAGGATAAAAAGGCATAAATCCATAAGGTTTGGTCTTGGCCGCTTCTATGACTTCCCAAAAATCGATACCCATTTTATGACAAAGAATGGACATCTCATTAGCTAAAGCAATATTTGTGTATCTAAAAACATTCTCATAAATCTTTTCCATCTCCGCCACCTTAGGAGAAGAGACAGGATGGACTTTGCCTTGGATAATATTACTATAAAGATAAGAAGCGACTTCTGTACAATCTGGAGTTGCTCCACCTACTACCTTGGGAGTATTTCTCACTTTATACCAAGGATTACCCGGATCAATCCGTTCCGGGGAAAAAGCAAGAAAGAAATCTTGACCACATTTAAGGCCAGATTCTTTTTCGAGAATGGGTTTTACTAATTCTTCGGTAGTACCAGGATAAGTAGTGGATTCGAGTACTATTAGCATTCCGGTATGAAGATATTTGGCAATATTTTCAGTAGAATTTCTTACATAAGAAAGATCTGGTTGTTGATAGATGTCTAAGGGAGTGGGGACACAAATACAAACATTATCAACATCTTTTACAAAGGAAAAATCTGTGGTTGCACGTAATAAGCCTTCGTCTACCACTTTTTTAAGATCAGAATCTACAATATCTCCAATATAGTTACGCCCTTCATTTACCCAACGAACTTTTTTTTCTTGCACATCAAAACCGATAGTCTTATAACCTGCTTTGGCTTTTTCAACGGCAAGAGGAAGGCCAACATAACCAAGACCGATTACTCCGAGGGTAGCGGTTTTGTTTTTGATTTTGGTTAATAATTGTTTTTTATAAGGATTTTCGTTTTGCATATTGTTCCTTTCAAATTAATTAATTAACTAATTGACTAATTAGCTAATTATCTAAAGCATTCCTTCAAAATCTTCAGAACTTATATTTAAATCTTTACTATAATTTATAGCTCTTGAATATTTTTGAGATTTATAAGCCATTAAGATTATACTCAGAGACTTTTTCCCTTCATTCCCATCTATTAATGGAGAGCTATTATTTCTAATTGAATCTATAAAATTTCTATAAAGAGGGCTATGACCGTTACCATAGACGTTAGGAATTTCTGAATTATACTCCTTTTGTATTTGCTCAAGGGATTCTTGCTTATCTTCAAAATCCCAGACTAATATTTTGTTTAAGGCTAACCCGTCAATTATTACAGTTCCCTTTTCTCCTAAAATAGTAAGAGTTTCTTTTAAATTTTTAGGATATACGCAGACAGTCCCCTCGACATTTCCTATGGCACCATTTTTAAATTTAATAATTATACTTCCATAATCCTCTGTTTGAATATAGGGATGCAGATAATTTCCGGTCTGTCCATACACAGAATTAATTTCGCTATCTATCATCCATTGAAGAAGATCTATATTATGAGTACACTGATTTATTAGACATCCTCCATCTAATTTCCAAGTACCTCTCCAATTAGCTTTATCATAATATTCTCGATTTCTGCTCCATAAGATTCGGGCAGTTCCAGCAAATATTCGGCCGAATCGTCCTTCATCAACGGCTTGTCTTAATTTTTGAATAGTAGGATTAAATCTATTTTGATAACAGACTGATAATTTTACTTTATTTTCTTTAGCTGAAGCAATCATTTTATCGGCATCCTGAAGCGACATTGCCATTGGTTTTTCTACCAGGACATGTTTTTTTAGAGTGAGGCAATTTAGAGAAATATCTGTATGATATCCGGATTCGGTACAGATAGCACAGGCATCAATATCTTCTTTTTGAAGCATTTCCCGATAATCAGTAAATACTTTTGGTTTTTTAACGGGTAAATTATTTTCTACTGCCTGCCGGGCATATTCATCTGCTCTTGATTCAGCTTTATCTTTTATTATATCGCATAAAGCAACAAGCTCGGCATCTTGATAATTATCTAAGAGTGCTTTTAGATGATTTGCTAATATTCGGCCACATCCGATTAAGGCAAATTTTAATTTAGTCATTTTAACCTCAGAATTAGTTAATTAGTTAATTGGTATAGAATTTGGCGATTTTGCTTACTACGTATTCTTGCTTATCTTCGGTAAGTTCGGGATACATAGGGATAGCCAAAACATGTTTACTTGCTTCTTCGGAAATGGGGAAATCCCCTTCTTTGTATCCTAAATATTCAAAACATTCCTGTTGATGTAAACATAAAGGATAGTATGTGTTAGTACCTATACTATTTTCTTTCAGATGGCTTTGCAAATTATCTCTATCTTCTACCCAAATTACATATTGATGAAAGATATGTTCTTTGTGATTTTTAATGTTACGGATATCTTTTACTGGAAGTCTTAATTTATCTAATAGATTATATCTCTCAAATAATTGCTGATATCTGTAGGCAACTTGAAATCTATCTTCTAACCACTTATCTAAATATTTAAACTTGACATTTAATATCGCAGCATGCAACTCATCAAGTCGAGAATTAATTCCTATAAATTTATGATAATATTTCGGACTCGAACCGTGAGATCTAAAAATCCTGCAGTATTCGGCATACTCATTAGAGGAAGTTACAATCATTCCTCCATCCCCATAGGTGCCAAGGTTTTTAGTAGGGAAAAAGGAAAACGTACTTAAATCTCCATAACTTCCTGATTTTTTACCTTGATATTCTGAACCTATAGATTGAGCACAATCTTCTACCACTTTTAAATTATATTTAAGGGTGATCTTTATAATTTCATCCATCTTGCACATCTGACCATATAAATGTACCGGAATAATTGCCTTTATGTGCTGACCAGTTTTTTTATCTATTAATTGATTAGTTTTTGAATTAAAATTACAATTGGTGTCAATAAATTCTTGAAGTTTTTGGGGATTAAGATTATAATTTTGTGGTTCAATATCTACAAATATTGGAGTTGCCCCTGCATGCACGATACTTCCTGCAGTAGCAAAAAAAGTAAAAGGGACAGTCATGACAGCATCTTTTCTACTTATTCCCAGTGCCTTTAAAGCTATATAGATAGCGTCTGAACCATTGGCTACTCCTATAGCATATTTATTATCTGTATATATTGCTAAAGTATTTTCTAATTTTTTTACATTATCACCATTAATAACTATTCCTGATTCTAATACAGCTTCAATGGCAGAATTAATTTCTTCTTTTATTGATTGATATTGAGTTACTAAATCTAATTGTGGTACTTTCATTTTCTTATCCTTTCGGTTAATTAATTAGCTAATTTGTTAATTAACTAATTGATTAATTAGCAAATTGTTGGTGTAATATTTTTGCAAACTTTTTTATCCTACATAAAATTTTTGATTTTCAATCAACTGTTCTTCGGGAACATCACGAACAATACCGGCAGGTGAACCCATTACAATTTTTCGAGGAGGAACATCTTTGGTAACTACACTACCTGCGGCTACGAGGGCATCCTCACCTATAGTTTTCCCAGGAAGGATTACCGCATTTGCCCCAATCCGCGCGCCCTTCTTTACTGTAACTCCTTTAAAATGTTTAAACCTTTCTTCTGTTCTGCCTAAATAATTATCATTGCTGGTAACTACGCCGGGAGCGATAAAAACATAATCTTCTAGTTCTGAATAAGCAGTAATATAACATTCGCTCTCTAATTTACAGCGTTTGCCTATTTTAACATAATTCTCAACAGTTACTCCTCTGCCTACAATAGTATATTCACCTATGGCGGTGTTTTCTCTAATGGAAGCTAAGTCTGCAATGAGGACATTATTAGAAATAGAGGAGCCAATATAAATAACTGTATTTGCCCCAATTAAACAATTGCTGCCAATGTGAGTGGGAAGAAGATTTTTTTCTTCTTTAAAGATGCTCAAAGTTGCCCTCATAGGATATTTCCCTATAACTGTATTATCATCAATTCTAACATTATCGCCAATTGTTGTTCCTTTTCTAATAACTACATTGTAACCTATGCGACAATTGTCACCAATGGCTACATCTTCTTCGATAATTATGTTTTTAGCAAAAGTGATGTTTTTTCCTAATTTTACTTTATTGTTAATAAAATTTGACATAGCAAATTCCTTTCGGAAAATAATTAGTTAACTAGCTAATTTATCAATTTACCAATTAAATTCAATTTAATAATCAGTTAATTATTTATTATTGGGCTGCTAAAACCATTATAATATAAGCCTTTTGAGCTATATCTAATATAACGCTCCTCACGGCGTTTATTTGGCAAAAGATAGGGTTTTACTTTAGGGACCTCAAAAAAATGCGTTATACGCGCTATACGTAGCTCTCTCTTAAAAGCCTTATATATCAACCCTTTCAAGAGCCATAAAAAGCTATTTTTAGCACTTTTTTACTTATTTTTGTGATGATTTGCGTGATGAATATTTATTAAATTTTTGAGAGAGCTCTGAAACCCTTGCATTATCTATGTTTTTAGAACATGTGAATTTTATACAATAAAGACAAAAAAGGTGTAAATTACAAGATGTAAGTAGAGATTGCTTCGGTCGTTTCACTCTCTCGCAATGACAGAAAAAGTCTCATACCCACGCAATGACAGAATGTTCAAAACATGAACTTATATAAACTATACCACAGAAACAATACTGCGTCAATCGACCGATCAAAAAAACAATCTACCTATCTACCTATCAGCCAATCAGCAAATCAAGATAATCTACCAATCGACCAATCTTCCAATCAGCCAATCTGATTCAATCATCCAATCGTCCGATCTACCAATCGGCCAATCAAGATAAAAAATAAAATCAAGAAAAAATCGACCAATCAATTACCAGATCTTAAATAAGTCATTAATCCATTTATTTGTTTGGCAATTTTCTTTGCTTCTGCATACATTTTTTTAAATTCTTCTTCGGAAATATATTTTAAATCTAGAGCGATGTAAAGATCATTCTGAACTTCCGAAGAAGAAGCACGTGACATAGACAAAAAATTAGTTAATTCTTTATCTGACCTTCTATCAAAACCTTCAGCGATATTTGACATAATAGATACTGTAGCCCGCCTTATTTGTGAGGTCAAACCATATAATTCTTCTTTGGGAAATTTGTTAGTTAAATTGTATATTTTATTTGTAAATTTTCGGGCATCTTGCCAGACGGGTAATTCTTCAAATGATTTAATTGTTGACAAGGAATTAATCCTCCAATCTGCCAATCAAGATAATCTACCAATCGACCAATCTTCCGATCAGCCAATCAAAAGCAAAGAAACAATCGGCCAATCGGCCAATCGAGCAATCAGCCGGTCGGTAAATTAACCAGTTCACCTAGTTAGAGTTATTACTTCAAAACCACCGGTGATTATTTAAATACAGTGTGTTATTAGGTCACTATTCGGTCACAAATATATAATATGTATCTTTTCCTTTACCTACTCTTCTAACAATCTTCTTTTCGATAAGTTCTTTCAGTTCTTTTTTAGCATATGTATCCCCTATGCTGTTTATCTGACCATAAATTTGCCTCGTAATCTTTTTTTCTCTCTTTAAGATACTCTATCGCTTTTCTCTGTCTTTCATTTATATCTAATTTATGAAGTTTTTCTTTTTTCTACCCTTACCTCGCCAGATCTCGCCAGATCTCGCCAAAAGATAATATACTGCTGGACCTTTGCCTTTCTTTTCAATAACTCCCTTTTTATATAATTCCTCTAATTCTCTACTTGCGGTTCTGGCAGAAATATGAGATAACTTTTCATATTCGGCCCTTGTAATTCTTCCATATTTCTCAATATATTTAACAGATTCAATCTGCCTCTCATTCAGACCAAATTTTTCTAAAACTTCATCACTTACAATAGCACGTTCGATTTTAATAATAAAAAAACCCATCCTTTGTTCAAATTCAGGTTCTAATAAACCGGCTTTCTTGCACCACTCAATAATATCGGTCGTGCCACCCCCTACATCCTCTACAAAACCCACACGATAAAATTGTCTAAAAATAAGTGGATTATATGGAATGGAAGGATGAGGTTTTTTTAAGTCTTCAATTCGCAGTTGAGAAGGTAATCTTCCAGGATTCCAAACTTCAATCCTATCAGGGAATACCCTGATCTGAATTTTTGAAGGGGAAGCATAGTCCCTATGAACAATCGCATTAACTATGGCCTCTCTTATTGCTTCTTCGGGCACTTCGTAACTCGAACTTGCTGATATCTTGCCAGATTCTAACCATAAAGGTTTCCTAATATTCTCAAGAACAAAGTTTGTGGCTTTCTCCGTTTGCTCAAACAAATTACCTAAATATGTTTGATAGCTCGCATAGGGCTTTGTAAACATGGAAGTAGATAATAAAATACACTTTATTTCTGACTGTATAAAAAATTGTTCTACATTCTTCCCAAATAACAGAATTGCACTATTCGTTAGTTTACTGTTTTTTAATAATCTCAGTTTCATTAAAATTTCATCTATTGGGGCATCTATTGAAATATTAATCCTACCCTGTCTCTTTCCTTCTTTTAGAAACCATCTAATTTTTTCTTTATCTATATCGTCTAAGGTAGCTTCTTTGCAGATTTGAGAATCAAAATATAGTTTGCCTTTGTGCTTTTCTAAGATTAATCTTTCGTATTCATCTTTGGACATTTGGAGTGTTGATTTGCCTATTCGCTTATACGGTCTACCAAAGGCTAAAACTAAGTGATCAGATGATTCTTTCACTTTAACAATGATTACCTGTTTGTCATTTATCTTTTCTATGATTATATGGGGATGGACTTTAGGATCAGTATTTTGGGTAATTTGATTAGTAAGGCGTTCTACAGTGTCCTTACCAATTTCAACTCCAAGCGCTTTCCCAGAGTTAGAAACACCGACAAAAATTCTGCCACCTTTTGTATTGGCAAAGGCGGAAATGGTTTTGGTTATTTCTTTCGATTCACTTAGTGATTTCTTAAATTCAACAGTTTCTGATTCGCCTTGAGAAATTATCTTTTTTAAGTCCATTAGTATTTTATCCTTATTTATTATTTTTTATATTATGATTGTAACCCAAAAAGCTAAAAAATATTTAAAAGCAGTTTATATACAATATTTTACAATGTTGTAGACCACTGTGCGTAGTATATTGTAATAATTTTATAATAAATTTTAATTTATTGGTAGTAATTATCCTGTAGGGGCACAATGAATTGTGCCCTTGTCGTTTATTACCTACTGTCTCTTGTGGGCACGATTCATCGTGCCCCTACATTCTTAATGTCATTCCCGTGAAAACGGGAATCTATCCTTTTGTAGGGGTCAGATTTATCTGACCCGTCCTTATTGCGAGCTTGATGAATCAAGCCCCTACCTCTGAATCTTAATTTTCTTCACGCAATACTAACGACTAATAGACAGGCGAGAGGCCTGTCCCGAATCAAAATTGTCAGGGCATAAAGTTGGCATATTATATGAATTCATAAAAGGTACCTTTTTTCTCACCCTTTCTAATAATAACCTCCTTACGATGCAGAGAACCTCCCCTACTTTACTGTTTTATTTCGGAATTATTTCGGAATTATTTCGGAATTGATAAAAAGTGTTTTTTGTTTTTCCTACTTTTACCAAAATCTCTTTCTTTACCATATCTCTTAAATCATTTAAGACAGTCCTGTCAGTAATCCCAGGGAAAAGTTTTCTATATTCATTGTTTGTAATTCTGTTCTTCTGGCTTATATATTCTATTGCTTTCTTTTGCCGTTCGTTTAATTCTAACGACTCAAGATTTTCAGGTATCTGAAATTTCCTTAAAACTACCGCAAAACCGCCGGTAACTTCTTTAAATATAGGTTCGGGTAAGCCCTCTTCTCTGCACCATTTTATAATGTCATTCGTTCCAGATTCGTCCCAATCATACCAACATATAGTAAATATTTTTACCCTTCCCCCCTTTTTTTATCAATCCTTTATCTTCTAAGGATTTAAAAATTGGGGTTATATTCGGATTTATCTCTAATCTCCTTTCAAAACTCGCTCTTTCTAAGAATTTTTTTACTTTAATATTATCGATATCGTCTAAGGTAGCTTCTTTGCAGATTTGAGAATCAAAATACAGTTTGTCTTTGTGTTTTTCTAAGATTGATCTTTCGTATTCATCCTTGGACATTCGGAGTGTTGATTTGCCTACTCGTTTGTAGGGTGGTCTACCCCCTTTTGTATTAGAAAATGCAGAGATAGTTTCAATAATTCTATTCAGTTGTGAGAGAGAAGATTTCCATTCTAAAATTTCAGATTCAGCAGCACCTATAAGATTTTCAATTGTCACAAATTTCACTTCCTTTTTGCCAATTATTAATTGTTTTTAAGGATATTTTCTATATCTAATTATTTTAATATTTAAAACTCCCTTCAGTCGTTTAGTTGCAAGTTTCAAGATGCAAGGGTTAGGTTTTTAAATTTCTTAAAATGTCTTCGAGATTAATAATTTTAAGATTGTCTTTAATCTTTTCATGTTTTTTTATTTCTTGCTGGAGTTTACCCGGGTTGATGGTAGATATAATTACCAATTCTTCCTGAGATTTTTCAGAAAGCTGCTGGGAGTATTTTTCGATGAAGTCAGAAAGAGTCAGGACTTCGTGCCCAAGGAATTTCTTTTTGAATGATGCGGGGTCGTCGGTTATGATAAAGTTTAATTTTAAAGGACTATCCAGGAGGGAAAGATAGGTTATCTCGGCCAGCTGGTTGGTTCCATAGATTACTGCCCTTCTCTTGCCCTGGTTGTATAGGTCGGCAAGATAGGAAGTGAGTAGTTCTTTGGTGTATTGGTAGTAGTTTTGGGTCTCCCGAAAACGGTCATAGACCAGGTTGGTTGCCCTGGCGATACCCTGAGGGGTGATGAGATAAAGAATTTTACGGCCGGTCATCTTTTGGACTTTTACCCATCCCCGATGGATGAGGTTTTGCAGGATAGCGTTGGTTAGGCCCAGGGAGATGTTTAGCTTGTGAGCTAAAGAGCGCTGGGATAGAGACGGATTTTCTTTTATTTCTAATAGAGTGTCGAGATGTTTTTGAGTGGGCATTTTAAGACTCCCTTCGGTCGTCTTTTTTATAGTTTTTAGTTTTTAGTTTTTAGTTTTTAGTTTAAGAAACAAAATACAAAGAAAGGTGCAAGATGGAAAATCAGTTTTTAGTTTTTAGTTTTTAGTTTAAGAAACAAAATACAAAGAAAGGTGCAAGATGGAAAATCAGTTTTTAGTTTTTAGTTTTTAGTTTAAGAAACAAAATACAAAGAAAAGTGCAAGATGGAAAATCAGTTTTTAGTTTTTAGTTTATAGTTTTTAGACTTAAAAGATTTAATTAAGCCGGTTAACATGCAAATGATTGATTCTATTTTATTCCGCAATAATTCATATTGCTCGCTTGAAATATATTGAAGATCTCTAGATAGCAATAGTTGGTATTCTGTTTCGAAGGCGGAGCCTTTGGCTATGCCTAAGAATCTGATTAGATTACCATTGTCTAATTGCCCACATCCTTCTACAATATTTGTTGGAATAGATGATGCTGATCTTCTGATTTGAGAAGTCAGTCCATATTGTTCGTTATTAGGAAACTTTTTAGTAATATTGTAGATATTAATAGTAAATTTATGTGCATCTTCCCATACTTTTAGTTTTTTGTAGTCGGACATTTTAAGACTCCCTTCGGTCGTCTTGTTTTTAGTTTTTGGTTTATGGTTTTTAGTAAATTCAAAAGAGAAATATTTCCTTCGGTCGTCCAGTTGCAATGTGCAAGTTTCAAGATGCGAGTTGCAAGTTGCAAACTTTAGATTAAGCATACATAAGTTTTCCTTTTGGTTTAGGAATTTCTCTTCCTATTTTTTTTGCAGTTTCTATCCATTCAGAAATAATTACTTGAATATTTTTTAAAGCTTCTTCGTAAGTTTTTCCGTCGCTCATACACCCTGGCAATTCAGGGGCTTCAGCTATATATGCCTGATCTTTTTCGCTCCACCAGACTATTACTTCATATTTATACATTTTTCTCCTCCTTATGGAGTTCATATTTTAAAATTATATTTCTTACTTGTTTGATCTGATACGCCTTAGCCTTCCTATCCTTTAAAGACTGTAGATTTATAATCTCTATAATTCCCGTTTTAAAATATATATGGTGACTTCCTTTAATTCTTTCACTAAAACCCAAATCTAAAATTAGTTTTCTTAAATCATCAAATTTTATATTTTTATCATTTAGACCAGATAAAACTTTTTCTAAAACATTTTTAATCATTATTTTTCCTTTAAATCTATAAAGAAATAAAATTATTATGTTCAGGATGTGAACTTTAGTAAATTATATTATATGCGAGTAGGAAATGTCAAGGAAAGAAAACAGTATATAGTATCGAGTATCGGGTATCGAGTTAAGAAAAGAAAAAGATGTGGGGAAGAAGTGTGGGAAAGAAATAGTCTACCGGTCTTCCGGTCGGTCTGTCAGGATTCAGTTCTCCGATTAGCCAGTTGGCCAGTTACCCGGTCAACCGGTTAAAATAGTCGTTAGCATTAAATAAAGTAATGTCTAATGGATAATGGGTGATAAAGAAAAATTGATAATTTTGAAAAAATAATCTATAATAAAAAACAAAATGAAATATAAATTTGAAAATGTATTGAATATTTATCTTCATAGAAAGGAGAGCAATAGATGCAAGTTTTTAAAAAAGAAAAATATATTGTAGATGAAAAAGGCAAAAAAACAGCTGCTATTCTTCCCATTAAAAAGTATGAGGAGCTTATGGAAGACCTTCATGACCTGGCAGTTGTCGCTGAACGCCGAGATGAACCAACGATAACTTTTGGTAAACTAAAAGAAAGATTAAGAAAAAATGGACTCTTATGATATTCAATGGAAAAGATCGGCAGAGAAAGATTTATTAGGTATCGATCAAAAACAAATTCCTCGACTAATTAAAGCTATAGAATCTCTCGCTATAAATCCTTTTCCAACTCAATATCGTAAACTTCAAGGTACAGATAAACTTTATAGAATTAGAGTTGGTGATTATAGAGTAGTTTATTAAGTAGATACTAATAAAGATTTCCTAACTATTTATTATGTACGGCACAGAAGAGAGGCATACCGAAAAAGAAAATAGTTTATTCACTTTCATCCTTAACATTTAATATTTCAAGTTAAACATGCAGGGTAAATTAGTCGTTAGTGAATAGGAAAACTAGTATTGAGTATCGAGTTAAGAAAAAGAAAATCAGAAAGCCGAAAAAGTATCCACCTCGTAGGACAGGCGTCTCGCCTGTCTATTTCGAATCACAAACTAATAATTATGTAACCATATTTCTCTAGCAATACTCATATGGTTTAATATTTTCGTTAATAAGTCTCTACCTCATATCCACTATATTACATCTCGATTCTCATCTGCTGTGAATTTAAACATACTCGCTTTGGCATCTTCCAACATTTTCAACTTTTTTACCCTTCTCAATTTAATTCCCAGCTCAAAAGCGATAGGTTTAAGTAGTTTGAAAGTCTCTTCTTTTTTGACTAATATTTCTTGGGGTAGAGATTTATAATTTTCAGCAAGTTTCAGGAATTGCCCTTGAAATTCGGACATGCATTCTGCAGGTTTTGCTAAATGGTGGTTTAATATCAAACCTGAGTAGTGTTCTACCCATAAAGTTACATAAGGATAAAAAGGTCTTCCTTCTTTTTCTTTTACTGCACGTGGATAATAAAAGAAATCAATCTCCCAAACACCTTGACCATTAGGGATTCTACTCTTGATTTCTTCCAAACGATCCGCATCAATAGGTTCTGCAATAATTTCCGCTTTTTTTAAGGGTAATGGCTCTATCCACTCATCTCTCCAGGATAAATCTGTTTTATCCTTTTTTGGGACTCGAACTAAATAACGATTTTCCGTAGGGGGAGTGAGCATTTCTGAATCATCTTTAAAACGGAGTGAGACATCGATTGCCTGCCATAGGCATAAGGTTAGATATCTTGCCTCTTCACCGGTTAAGTACCAGGGATGGTAACCAGGCCGATAACTCCTAAATAATGGCCATGAATTAGGTCCGCTAAATTTTAAACCAAATTTTTTTATTAATTGAAAATCTTCTTTCTGTAAATATTCTCTATCTTCGAATGAAGCCATAAGTAATTTTTGAAGATTGAGCATATCCTCAAGAGACGGATAATTTTTTTTCGATTGAAGTTTTAAGTATCCATTTAAACCCTCGCTGCCTTGATATACAGCTAAGGCAAAATGTTCACCTGCA
>JABUBN010000172.1_pt1 | contig 17445 bp, 16 predicted proteins | sample 7240341 | NCBI WGS metagenome assembly JABUBN01 (sample SAMN07256345, study PRJNA390944) | subsurface metagenome | isolation source: Methane hydrate marine sediment | place: Pacific Ocean: Eastern North Pacific, ODP site | reverse complement strand
ACCTGTTAAAATCTCTTTTTCCAATAAAGCTTGTGCTATGTTTTTAAGTTTATTAAGATTCTTTTTTACAATATTTACGGCGCGAGTTTCCGCCTCTATGACAATCTTCTTGACCTCCTCATCAATCTCTCGCGCAGTCTCCTCTGAGAAATCACGATGCATTCCTATTTCACGACCCAAAAAGATTTCTTCCTGCTTTTCACCATATGTCAAAGGACCCAATCTTTCACTCATCCCCCACTCACAAACCATCTTTCTTGCAAGTTTTGTTGCCTTTTCAATATCATTACCTGCACCAGTAGATAAATCACCAAGCACAATTTTTTCCGCAGCCCTACCACCGAGCATAAATGCTAACTGGTTTTGACAGTATGTTTTTGAATATGTTCTGCGTTCATCAATAGGTAGTGCCTGTGTAAGACCAAGTGCCATTCCTCTTGGAATTATTGTCACTTTATGGATTGGATCCATCCCAGAAAGTGACTTCGCAACAAGAGCATGACCCGCTTCATGATAGGCAGTCAATTTCTTCTCATCATCCGATATAAGAAGACTTTTTCTTTCTACACCCATCATGATTTTATCCTTGGCATCTTCACATTCACTCATTGTAATTTTTTGCTTATTTCTGCGTGCGGCAAGCAGTGCTGCTTCGTTAATCATATTTGACAGATCAGCTCCGGAAAATCCCGGGGTGCCGCGTGCCAGAACCTCAAGATCGACATCATCATTAAGCGGCTTTTTACGCGTGTGAACCTTGAGTATACCTAATCTTCCACGTACATCCGGTCTATCAAGCACTACTACCCGATCGAATCTTCCAGGTCTTAACAGAGCAGGGTCAAGTATGTCAGGACGATTAGTGGCAGCCATCAATATAACACCTTCATTAACTTCAAATCCATCCATTTCCACTAACAATTGATTCAGGGTCTGCTCCCTTTCATCATGTCCACCACCCAAACCTGCTCCTCTCAACCGACCGACAGCATCAATTTCATCAATAAAGATAATACAAGGAGAATTACGTTTTGCCTGGTTAAAAAGGTCTCTTACTCGAGAAGCACCAACTCCAACAAACATCTCGACAAAATTAGAACCGCTTATGGAGATGAACGGAACTCTCGCTTCACCAGCAACTGCTCTTGCCATCAAAGTCTTACCAGTACCGGGTGGACCAAGTAGTAATACACCTTTAGGAATTCTTCCACCAAGTCGCGTAAATTTTCTTGGTTCTTTTAGAAATTCGATAACCTCTTCTAATTCCTGTTTTGCCTCTTCAACCCCTGCAACGTCGTCAAAAGTAACCGGTGATTTATTCTCAAGCACAACCTTTGCCCGACTTCTGCCAAATCCCAGTGCCTTATTCTGACCGGATTGCATCTGTCTAATGAAAAAAATCCAGATACCAATCAACAAAAGCCACGGAACAATATTTATAACTATATTTCCCCATCCTGATTTCTGTTTCGCAACAACCTTAACGTTGTATTTAACAAGTTCGTCGGCGAGTTTAGGATCTTCAAAAGGAATGAGTGTAGTAAATTCACTAAAATTTTCTTTATCCTCAAATGCTATAGAAGTTTTAAATTTTCCTTTTACAGACTTCTCGGTAATGATCACCTCAGCTACATTTTTCTGCCTTAACTCGCGCAGAAACATTGAGTAGGGAACATCAACTGCTTTTCCTCCTCTATTAATTACCTGTAGCACCACTACATAGACGGCTATAAAAAGTATAGTCCAGATTATAACGGTCTGCAACGCACGTTTTTTGGGAGGTTGTTTACTTACCATTTATTACTCCAATGTATTTTAAGTTACGATACTTGTTTAAATAATCGAGGCCATAGCCCACAACAAAAACGCTGGGAACATCAAAACCAATATAGGTTAGAGATACCTCAACAATCCTATCATCTTTTTTATTAAGTAAAGTACAAACCACCAGACTACGTGGCTTACGGGTCTTTAAATTATTAATAATGTAGCTAATAGTACGGCCCGTATCAACGATGTCCTCGATCAAAATCACATCACGACTTTCAATATTCAATGATAAATCATTAGTGAGTCTCACCACACCACTCGATTTTTTTCCATTATAGCTTGAGATTGAAAGAAAATCTACTTCAACAGGTATTTCAATTTCCCTTAACAGATCGGCTAAAAAAATAAATGCACCTTTTAAGACTCCAACAAGTATGGGATTTTTATTTTTATAGTCATCATTTATCAGCTTCCCAATCTCGCTTACCTTTTGTGATAGAGCTTCTTCTTTAATGAGTACGTTCAAATTTCACCACCAAAATTTTCTTTGTTTTTTTATTAATAAATCCTCTAAATGCCCGAACAGCGCCAAAAATCCATAAGATACCTTTCTGATCGCACAGCATCATAAGCCCTTTCCGCTTATGTAATGGAATTCTATATTCATGATAGATATTTTTAATCCTTTTTTTGCCAATCTTTGTTTCAATATAATCTCCTTTTCTTTTATTTCTAATTAACAGCGGCAGTTCAATCCCATCTAAATCAAAGACCTCACAATTGGACTTCCGACTTTTTAAATCAAATTTTGAGACGGTCTGCATTCTGACCCTGATATCACCAGAAATCAAGAGTTTTGCATCAGAATCAATACGTATTTCCATTGACTTTGCGGGTTCTGCGATTCCAATGGTAATATTATCATATTCCCTTTGAGCATAAAGACCTTTTGGCAAATCGATCTTTTTACCGTTCGTTTTGTTCTTTAGACCAATGATCGCCTCAAAATGTTTACTTTCAAATCCATCCAGCTTACCGCGCAATTCTTTTATTACTTTCATCACTGTTCTATTAATAATAACTGTATTATACCGCAGAATCTTTTTAATGTCAAGGGAAATACAGTTTAATTCCCTTGTGGCAACGTTTTTATACACCCTTTCTGCCTGCTTCTCGAAATATTCATCATCCTGTTTTAAAAGATCAATCTCTCTCTTTATCGTTTCATGAATCCGTGGATTGATTTTAACAAATTCAGGGATGATTCTGTGTCGCAGGAGATTACGGCGATACCCCAAAACTTTATTTGTCTCATCTATTGAATATGATAATTTTTTCGCCTTTAAATATCTTAAAATTTCTACCTTTTTAATATTAATCAACGGTCTGATATAGGGCAGACGCACCGCAGGTATTGACCTCAACCCTCTTGCACCGCTTCCCCTTAATAGATTCATGAAGAATGTCTCCAGCATATCATCAAGATTATGGCCAAGCGCAATTCGCTGTGCACCAACTTTATTCATATATTTTAACAAAGCACTATAGCGCAGTTCCCGCGCCGCAGCTTCCAACCCAATTTTTTTCTTTTTAACTTTAATATTAATAATCCTATGTTTAATATTATATTTTAACGCATATTTTCTCGTCAAATCTTCCTCAATTTTCAAATACTTATGTGGTCTGAGTCCATGATTTACATAAACGAGGTGAAAATCTATCTTATCGCCATAAAGTGTGTGTAACACGTTCAGAAGACAGACTGAATCAGGTCCAGAAGAAAAAGCAATAACCAGTTTTTTTACTTGCTTAAGCATATTATGTTCTTCGATTGTATTTTGCACTTCGGTAGATATCTTTTTTCTAATACTCAGTTTCATGTTTAATTATACACAAAATTTTTGGGTTGACAATCAGTACATTAAAGCACTCAACAATAAAATTTACATGAACAAACTTGTTATTTCAAGATTAAACTTTATTTTCCTCGTTTACTTTTTGCCGAATATCAGTTTGAATCTGTTTTTCTAATTTTTTTAGTAATTCCATTAAACCAGCAATTGTATATAAATGGTCGGGCAGTTCGTGAAGCATATTTTCTAAGGCATTTTTGGATAAATTAATACCTTTATTAATAACCTTCAAAGTACCCTCCTCTTCTACTTTTGCAACTTCTTCATCAAAAAAATCATCAATAAACCCTGAAACCAATCTGCCTGCCTTTGCCGCAATCAGAGCATGAAACCAGATAAGGTCTTCATAATCTTCCTTTATTGCTTCTGGTATTCCTGTTTTTTCTAATTCTTTTATGAAACTGTGCGCTTCTTTAGAATACTGATGAGCAAGACAATATACTACATACTCTTCAGGATTGACCTCAGGAATCTCTTCGTCCGGAAGTTCTTCAATGTCAGTGCCTTGTTCTTTTGCCATATCCTTAATCATATTTTTTGTCTTCGCAAAAATTTCTTTTAAGTCATTCAAAAAAACTTTGGGATCATTCGGGTCTTCACCATTTACATAATGCTGCAGTATTCTCTCCTCATTATCTTTGTAAACACGGCAGTTATCTCTTTCATCACATCTCTCGCACCGGTAATCACAATAATTGAACGGCGGTGGTTTGAACTCATCAGACATAGACAAATATATATATTATGATGTTGTAGTCAATAGCTGAGAGTAGGGACACACCATGGTGTGTCCCTACCACTATTATGTTATTGGGAATTCGGGGTATTCTTTTTTCAAAAATGCAAGGGCATGTTGTGCCATTGTTTCATTATTTAATTTATCCTTAAAAAGCAAGTAGGCTCGATAAATGGCTTTGGGCCTTACTTTTCCACCAGGGTAAAGTTGTATGTATAAACCAAACAATCTTACAGCTTCTTCATATTTCGCGGCCTTTTCTAAAAAGGACGCAAGATTATAGATATTTTTCTCTGGCATGTTATTCAATATTTCTTTCTCCCTAATCTCCTCGTAAGTTGATAAAATTAGATTTGAATCCTCGGTTCGTAATATCAGGTCAAAAGCTTTTTTATACATTACAATCGCATCGTTACGGTGGCCTTTTTCAAAATAGATTCTTGCAAGCATTAGTAATGCATCAAAATTTTGTGGTTCTTCATTTATAACCATAAGCAATAATGGTATTGCACCCGTTGTATCGCCCGTATCCAATTTTTTGTTCACTTCTTTCATCTTTGAAGACATTTTAAGCTTTTCAAAACTATTCTCAACCATTGGTGCAACGTATTTCTTTTCAATACCAAAAATCTTCATAGAAATACCAACCACCGCGCCAAAAACAAAACCACCAACATGCGCCCAATGTGCAGTCCCTGATTCAGCACCACCGCTAGCAAAAATAATTTGTTGTAAAAACCAGAAAGGAAGTGCAATACCGGCATAAATAGCGAATGTGCCGTAATAGGGCCTTATTAAAATAAACCATAAAAAGTAAGCAAATCTGATCTTGGTTTTATAATGTCTTATCATAAAAGCACCCATTATACCAGCAATTGCACCGGACGCACCAATAAGGGGTACAGTACTTTTTGGAAAAAACGCAGTATGCAATAAACAGGCAATAACTCCCGAGATAAGATACAATCCGAGAAACACCTTCCAGGACCAGTCATCTTCAATATTACAGCCAACCAGCCATAAAAAGAGCATATTAAAAAGTAAATGTAAAAAATTTGCGTGGATAAACATTGACGAGAAAATCTTAAGAAATTCAAATTTCTTTGGTGTAAATCCCCACCGTTCAAAAACCATATTACTCCGTTTTGTTGTAAACTCTTTATATAAATTCATCCATTCCTCGTAATCCTCACTATCACGGGGTATAATCTCATCGGCTATGAACCGTTCACGTATCTCATCAATATTACATTTTGTTAATAAAGTAGGATCTGTTTCGATTATCCTGTACATATACTTGGATTCAATATCAAACAGCTCCTCGTTAATCTTCTCTAATTCGTTTATCTGACCACCAAGAACCATACTCGTTATGAACCAGATAATCGAATTAAGAACGATCAATCCTATTGTGAGGTAGGGCAGTCTCCTTACACCTTCTTCACTGCCAATGGGAATCAAAAAAAACATAGGCTTAAGTATATATTATATTAATAAAAAGTCAATAAAATATTGACTTTTCTTTTTTTTACGCTATAATAAATAGTTATTATTAGTTGCAAAAATTGGCTGAAAATTATTTTAGTTATTTAGGCATTTGGCTCCGCCTGAGGCGGATTTAGGTATTTCATTTACATGGGGTCGTAGTTCAGATTGGTTAGAACGCCTGCCTGTCACGCAGGAGGTCGCGAGTTCAACTCTCGTCGGCCCCGTTTGTTTATTATTGATCACGACGATAAAAGAATTTGTAGGGGCACACCATGGTATGCCCCTACTATATTTTTGATAATTATACGAAAAAAGACATGGAGTTATTGCGTATGATGCGGAATCTCAAGTAATTTAATCATTTCGTTTACGATCAAACTCGAATTTTTTGCAGCATAAACAACAAATTCTTCAAAATCAAAATTTCTGCAGTCATTGCAGCATTTACTTTACCAATTCCTGCCTTCACACAAACACACGGCATGCCATAAATCTTACCAATTGTAAATATCCTATTAGAAACAGTATCTACTGTTTCTATTACCATATCTTCTTTAATAAATGCCAACTCTTCATCCAGGGCACTTATAATGCCTATCGGTTCTTGTTGGCTCAGGGATAATAAAAGAATGATTAATGTTATCATCATTATCTCCTTTATTTTATGTCATAACAAATATGGAAATCAATATTATAATTACAAAGATAATAAATGTGGGTGCCGCCAATAGCTTGAAGAAATTTTTCAGCGGAACATTAAAGTACTCAATAGTAACACAAACACAAGGATGAACTGGCGAAATAATATAAGCAAAGAATATACTTGTATAAATAATCGCAAATACAAATGGTGAAATAGTACTGGTAGCTAAGTATACAGGCAAGATAATCGAGGCAGGTAATAAAACCCTTCCTGTGGCAAATCCCAGTATGAAGCCGGCAACAACACAGAGTGTTGCAGGCGGAAGGGGAATGGAAGCAATCAGATTTGTAACATTAGATGATTGAAAGATATGTAAAAATATGAACATACCTAAAATAATCAAACTGAAATTCCATGGTTTCATTTTTTTAGAAATTTCTTTTAGATTCAACTTGGCCCTGCTTAACCTCCAGGAAAGGATAAATGCCGTGCTGACTCCAATGAGTGTAGCTATTTCTTCAACATGAAATGCGAATATCTTTTTTAATACGAAATCGAGAAATGGTGCAACCAGAATAATACCCAAAGGCATAAGTAATTTTTTTAAAGAAAATGGACTTGAATATTTAATATTACCATGGACCTTTCTAATAAAAAATATATATCCTAAGAAAAGAGCAAAAGCAAATGCAGGAAGAAGAGATAAGACTGCTGTATATAAATCCAAATTCGATATTTTTGCTGAGGCAATAAGAGCAGAGCTAAGAGGATATATCATTACAAAGAGATGTCGAAACCAGTTATTTATGACGACTTTCAAGTCATCTGCTACACCTTCACCGCCTTTTTCCAAAATTGGTGCTGAAAGGAGAGCACCACCGGGCATGGGAAGCAGTCCCATAATTGCCGGTGATAATGCCATAAGTCCTTTTCTACCGATTCGTAGATTATTTACCAGATCATCCATCTGACCACTTTGTTTCATTGCACCACCAATCATTGGAATTACACCCATTGCAAGCGCGAGAAGAATAATAGAAGGGTCAGTTAACGTATAAATAATATTTTCTAAAATTGAAACTAATGGAAGTGTAAACAGACCTAAAATAACAGCACCGCAGAATAGAGCCAGAGGAAGATTTTTACGCGCAACAATCAGGATAACAATTAAGGAAATTATGAATCCAATCCAGGAAAGCATCACATGAATAGGGATTCGTCAATCGTTATACGTCATCGCTGCCCGTATCGTTATTCGTTGATTGTTTATCGTCCTATTTTTAGCCGTATAACGACGCCATAAGACCATACGGGCGGCTACGCCATATAACAAAAAAACCGAATATCTAAAATTTCTATGCTCAAAGTAGTTCTGCAATCTGTACCGCGTTGAGTGCTGCACCCTTGCGAACATTATCAGCAACAATCCACATTGCTAATCCATTCTCAAAAATGAGGTCCTGTCTTATTCTACCAACAAACACCTCATCTTTTCCTGCAGCATAAATTGGCATAGGGTACTCGCCGTCTTTCTCTATTAATTTAACCCCTGGTGCGTCTTTTAGAATCTCTTTTGCCTCATCAGGCGAAAGGGCATTTTCAAATTCTACAGAAACAGCCTCGCTGTGGCCACAATAAACCGGTATACGCACACACGTTGAGGTCACCTGAATTGATTCATCGTCAAAAATCTTACGTGTTTCATTAACCATTTTCATCTCTTCTCCGGTATATCCGTTTTCATCAAAATTGCCTATCTGAGGTATAATATTATTTCCAATTGGATGAGAGAAGACATGTTTTTCCGATTTTTCAATATCCTGGCACATCCCAAGATATTCAAACTCTAATTTTAATTCATCTACTGCATCGCGACCAGAGCCTGAAACCGACTGGTATGTAGCAACGAATACCCTCTTCACCTTTGCTTTTTTATGGAGATAATAAAGAGGCACAAGCATCTGGATGGTTGAACAGTTCGGATTGGCAATAATCCCTTTATGTTCCGTTATCTTTTCCGGATTGATTTCCGGAATAATAAGTGGTACTTCAGGATCCATACGAAAGGCATTCGAATTATCAATTACAACTGCATTGTCCTTAAATTTAGGGACGATTTCGCGTGCCAAAGGCTCATCAAGACAACTGAAAACAAGCTTTACTTTATCTTTAAAACTTTCATAATCAGAAAGAACCTCGATTTCTCTATCCTTAAATATTACTGTTCGACCTTCATTACGTTCTGAGGCAAAAAGAAAAAGCTCGCCTGTTGGAAAATTTCTCTGTTCTAAAATTTTGATAACCTCTTCTCCGACCAAACCTGTGGCACCCAAAACAGCAACATTTTTCATAAAGGTATTATATAGTAAATTCAGGGTAAGTCAATATTTTACAATTTATTCGTGGGGACACAACATGGCGTGTCCCTACTAGTACCGTTCCAAATTGAAAATGTTCGATTTGCCAATTCTGTAGTGGTCGAGCTTGCTCGACTAATAAATGCAGACCAAGGTCTGCCACTACAATTTTTTGATGTTCGTGTAAAAATAAAACACGAACTATTTGAAACGGCACTAGTATATTATTTGTTCAAGCATTCTTCTACCGGGCATTCTTTTTTGGCGTAGAATTATACCTTCATCTGTAATTTGTAGCGTTGAATTCGGGAAATCCTCAATAGACAATTTTTTTATAAGATTGGCAGCTCTATGCAGTATGTCGAACTCCAGAGACTGGTAAGATTTTTGTATTGCAGAAATTATCCTGCCATACCTAAAAACTCCTGTAGAATCGAGCACAATTTTCAAAATTGGGGCAAAACCTCTTTCATCACTGACATTGAATCCCCAGGTACAAAAATTACCAAGACTATACGCAATTAACCTGTCTTTATATACCTCCATTGCCCTGGGAACGTGAGGACCATGTCCCCATACAAAATCTGCTCCTTTATCAATCATTGCCCGGGCAAATTTAACGACATTTCCCCTTGGTGCACCCAAAAAATATTCAAACGTACCCCGGGTATGTAGATAATTTAAACCTTCGCCACCACCATGAAACGAGACGATGATTATATCATTAACCTTTGCCTGTTCAGCAATAATTTGCTGAGCTTTTTCAATATCAAATATTGTATTTGTATTGGGCGATGTGGAAAAACAGACTATTGCGATTTTCAAACTATCAATCTCAAACTGGCCAATCTTGCCATATGAACCACCCGATTGAATGCCAACATCTGTTAGTGCTTTTACAGTTGAAATTATTCCATTGTATCCAAAATCATTCATGTGATTATTCGCAAGATTCATAAAATCAAATCCTGCATGAACAAGGTTATTGACAAAATCAGGTGGCGTTCTAAATGCATAACACCTACCTTTTTTTATCTGTTTGGCGCAGACACCGCCTTTAAGCAAGGTCCCTTCTAAATTACCTAATGTCAGATCTGCTGCATTGAGAATTGAATCAAGATTTTCAAAAAGATCTCTGCCTCTGTTTGGCGGCAGATTGTTGACTGGATAAGTAGAACCCATCATTATATCGCCAACCGCAATGATTGTTAAAGATCCTGAAAAGAGACGGGATATGAATAAAAATATGATTAAAAATCTAATGTTGGTGGTACTAATCAATAACTACACTTGATAAATCAATGTATGGTTTTGGATTGACTTTAACCCCGGAAACATGCACCTCATAATGGAGATGAGGAGCAATCGATCTACCTGTATTACCAACTTTAGCAATTATCTGACCGCGTTTCACAAAATCACCTTTTTCAACCAAAATTCTTTGACAGTGGGCATAACGGGTTCTGAATCCAAAACCATGGTCAATATCTAATGTGTGCCCATATCCTACATTCCATCCAATGTAAGAAACCACACCATCAGCACTTGCAAGTATATTTGTACCTCGTGGTGCCCCAATATCAATACCCCAATGCATTCTAATAGTTTTTTTGTTAATCGGATCTACCCGGTATCCAAAACCAGAACCGAGTCTTCTTCCGGGAACAGGATGGACTGAAGGAATATGAGCCCAGAGATATAATTTACTTTCTATCTTGTTCTCAATGTCGTTGAGACTCCTTTTTCTAAGAAAACATTTTCCCTTTAAAACATCGATCGATTCATAAATTTCATCGAGTATGTTATTTGTGTGCTTTAATAGATATTTTTGTGATAGTCTATACTCTTTACCGCCAATACCCATTAACCAGATATCATCATGGATATAAGCCATTTGCAAGTACGTCCTTTGCCGATTGTCCTGTGTAATAAAACCATCAAAATTATTATGTGTAAGATTTAGTGATTTACTTAAATAATCTAATTTTGCGAGCAACATACTATGTTCTTGCTCACTCTGTTTGATATTCATACCTGCAAAAATTTCCCGGGTATTATGTAAAAATAGAATTGTAGTTGAAATAATAATACTTATCAATATAATAGATACAACGAAAATTAAATATGGCGGAAGTTTTATCGTATGTAAAAAATTTCGCTTTTTCGAGATGAAGATAATATCAGTGCTGTTTCTCATGCTAAACATTATATGTAATTACTGACAGAAGTCAAGAACTTTATGCGTAGTTTACCCTATATTAAAAGATGCAGAATCCACAAGCCAGTATGGGCAATGATTTAGACTCAATCCCATCCGGTAAAGAGAACATTGACAAGCCGATGTTTGAAGATATAATACGTTATGCATGAAATTAAACATGTGGCAATTATCATGGATGGTAATGGACGATGGGCAAAAAAACGGGGATTGCCGCGGGCTCTTGGCCACCGTCAAGGCGTTGAATCACTACGCGCAATTGTAAAAGCATCACCGAAAATGGGAATAAAGTTTTTGACGCTTTATACCTTTTCCACAGAGAACTGGCAAAGGCCAGAAGGAGAAGTAAAGTTTCTGATGAAAATGTTCAAGGAGATGCTTGTTAAAGAAACACCTAAACTCCATAAAAATAAAGTTCGGATAAATGCAATTGGTAGAATAGATACGCTCGATTCTGATGCAATAAAAGCTTTAGACCACGCCTTAACTCTTACAAGAAATAATGATGAGATTGTTATGACATTATGCCTAAGTTATGGGGGGCGCACTGAAATTGTTGATGCCGTAAAAAAAATTATCGAGCAAGATAGGAATGAACATTTAAACCTTGATAATTTAGATGAAAAAACCTTTGCAAAATTTTTGTATGATCCCACATTACCCGAACCCGATCTTTTAATAAGAACAGGAGCTGAAAATAGAGCGAGAATCTCAAATTTTCTGCTCTGGCAGATTGCCTACTCTGAAATATACTTCACAAAAATACTGTGGCCTGACTTTAGAAAAAATGAATTTATCAAAGCAATAGACGAATTTAAAAAGAGGGAGCGTCTTTTTGGACGTATCTGAAGATCTACAAAAAAGAATATTAACCGGAATCATACTTGTTGCTATTACAATCCTGTGCCTTTGGATTAATAATATACTGTTGCCCGTATTATTATTATTTTTTATCACTTTTGCGACTAATGAATACTTCAGACTCTGGCATCGCAAAGACATATATCCCCATACACTTGCAATGCTTTTACCCGCGTATTCAATTCCCTTGCTTGTCTATTATGAAGTTCCTCTTCTTCTACCATTCTCCATCTTCTTTTTCTTTGTCTGTCTATTATCAATAATGAGATTCCCTGGTTCACGGCGCAAACCCAATTTTTTAGCTGAAACATCAGCAGCAATACTCGGCATTATCTACATATCACTGCTTCCCTCCTCACTTATTCCCCTGAGGAAAATGGGTTTTGGTATTGCTTTTGTGCCGTTGATTTTGACCTGGCTTTATGATACTTTTGCATATTTTATAGGTTCAAGATTTGGTAAACATAAATTAGCAAAAAAGGTAAGTCCCAACAAATCATGGGAAGGTACACTCCTTGCATTTCCTTTAACATTTCCCTTTACTTTATTATTGAGCAAACTATGGATAACTTCGTTCAATTTTCTAGATGTAATATTAATAACCCTGGGGATCGGTGTCATGGGTACAATCGGTGATCTATTTGAATCAGGAATGAAGCGTGAGGTAGGTCTCAAAGATACCTCAAAGATCTTTCCTGGACATGGAGGATTTTTAGACCGTTTAGATTCATTGATCTTTACTATCCCATTCTTCTATTTATATTTGATTTTGCAGCAATAATCCACAAACATGAATAAAACACCACTTGCCGACAGAGTAAGGCCTGAGAATTTCGAAAAGGTGCTTGGTCAACAACATCTTTTAGGACCCGGTTGTCCAATTACAAAACAGGTTGAGAAAGGTCGATTATTCTCAATGATACTTTTCGGACCACCCGGCAGTGGAAAAACAACGATCGCACGGCTCTTTGCCAAAAAATTCTCTGCTGATTTTATCTCATTTTCGGCTGCAACAAGCGGCATTGTAGAAATAAAAAAGTATATGCAACAATCAGAAAAATGTAAGAAACTATATAATCGTGATACCATAATATTTATTGATGAAATCCACCGGTTTAATAAAGCTCAGCAGGACGCATTTTTACCTTATGTTGAAAAAGGTTCAATTATCTTGGTCGGCGCGACCACTGAAAATCCGTCATTCGAATTAAATTCAAGTCTTCTTTCGCGCGTAAAGGTTTATATGATTAATCCCTTAAATTTCGAGGACATGAAAAAAATCATAAAAAGAGCATTGGCTTCTGAAAAAGGCCTTGTCGGTAAGTTTAAGTTAACCCCTGAGGCATTGAATTTTATTGCCAATATTTCTGATGGGGATGCAAGGGTAGCTCTAAATGCCCTTGAATTATCAAGTCTGGCATCCCGGGAAAAAATCATCGATTTAAGAATTGTTGAAGATGTTGTACAGAAAAAAGCATTAAAATATGATAAACAGGGCGAGGAACATTATAATTTAATCTCAGCACTCCATAAGTCATTAAGAGGTTCTGACCCGGATGCTGGCTTATACTGGTTGGCGCGGATGCTTGAGGCAGGTGAAGATCCTTTATACATTGCACGAAGACTGGTGCGTTTTGCAGTTGAAGACATTGGCGCTGCTGATCATCAAGCAATTGTTGTAGCAATTGCGACAAAGGATGCTGTAGCTTTCATAGGTAGACCAGAAGGTGATCTGGCTCTGGCTGAGTGTGTAGTGTATCTTGCAATGGCGCCAAAGAGTAATGAGATATACCTGGCATATGAACAAGCAAAAGAAGACGCCTTAAAAACATTGGCTGAACCAGTTCCCATGCATATCCGCAATGCACCAACGCGTTTAATGAAAAAGCTCGGCTATGGGAAAGGATACAAATATCCCCACAATTACCCTGATGCCGAGGTTGACCAGGAGTATATGCCAAAGAATTTGAAAAAAAGAAAATACCTTAAGGGTAAATAATAACTCACCTTTACAAAAATGTCTAAAAACTTTGATTTAATTATCGTCGGTGCCGGACCTGCCGGTAGTGCTGCAGCATTTACTGCGGCAAAAGAGAATATCTCTGTTTTATTATTAGAAAAACATCCGCGAATAGGAGTTCCTGTTGTATGTGCGGAAGGATTATCAAGAAGCACAATAAAAGATTACTTGGATATCAAACCCGAATGGATATCTCGGGATTTATCCGGTTCAATAATTCGTGGACCCGATGGCGATGAATTTAAAGTGGAATTTCCTGAATGCGGCTGGATTTTGAACCGTAAAATATTTGATCCGGCATTGGCAAATATGGCTGAGGCACGAGGTGCTGTAATAAAAACATCAGCCCGGGCAATCAATATAGAAAACAATGAAGTCATTGTAAATGAATCGGGTGAGAAAAAAAGATATAAATTTAAGTTTCTGATTGGTGCTGATGGTATTGCTTCTAATGTTGGAAAATGGATGGGTATTAATACAAGATTAAACTTGAATGATATTGTAGTCTGTGCCCAGTATTTAATTGAAGGCATTAAGATTGAATCACACTATACCTATCTCATAATTGGCGAAGAATATGCACCCGGTGGTTATGCTTGGATATTCCCAAAGTCGGACAATTCGGCTAATATCGGATTAGGCATAGCACCGACAAAAACAAAGAAAAAAGCAAAATATTTTCTTGATAAATGGGTTAAAAAGGAATTTGTCAATGGTAAAATAATAGAAAAGAGATTTGGTGGTGTACCGGCAACGATCTTGAAACGATTTTCTGGTAAAAATTTCTTTCTTGTCGGTGATGCAGCTCGATTTGTTAACTCGCTGAATGGAGCCGGTATTGCCTGTAGTATAAAATCTGGTATTATTGCCGGCAAAAATGCTGTTTTGCGATTAAAAGGTGAAAAAGATTATTTTGAAAAAGAAATAAAAAAAGAGATTTTAAAGGAGATAAAATTTCACTACAGGATAAGAAAAGCCTATTTAAAATTGACTGATAAAGAATATAAGGAAATTTTTAAAATCGCAAAAAAAATTTACCAAGGTAAAAGAATAAATCATATCAATATGTACCATTTAGTAAAAGAAACCCTCTTATCATCACCACGATTATTCTATATAGGTTTTAGCCTTCTATTTTGAGACTCGAATGAGTCGAATTAAAGCGAATATCGTGAATCAGTATAATTTATAATACAAAAGTCGAAAAAATTAATTCGCTTCTGTCATTGCGAGCGCCAGCGAAGCAATCTCCACGCCCTCTCCTGTCATTGCGAGCGCCAGCGAAACAATCTCCACGCCCTCTCCTGTCATTGCGAGCGCCAGCGAAACAATCTCCACGCCCTCTCCTGTCATTGCGAGCGCCAGCGAAGCAATCTCCACGCCCTCTCCTGTCATTGCGAACGCCAGCGAAGCAATCTCCACGCCCTCTCCTGTCATTGCGAGCGCCAGCGAAGCAATCTTCTATGTTTGTGATAGACAATGTCATTGCTTCGGGATTTCGTCCCTCGCAATGACCGAACTGTAATCTATTTTAATTAAATATATAATTACCTGGATCTTTTTCTTGCAGGCTTATTAAATTTTTGTGTGCTGGTGCCGTTTCAAATAGTTCGTGTTTTATTTTTGCACGAAAATCAAAAAAAATGTAGTGGCAGATCTTGGTCTGCAATTATTAGTCGAGCAAGCTCGACCACTACAGAATTACTACAGAGTTGCAAAATCGAACATTTTCAATTTGAAACGGTACTGGTTTTGTTAATCTCCTCTTTTTTTCCGCTGCTCTTCTTTTTCAATAAATCTTTATGTTTTGTCTTTAATTGTTTTATCTTCTGAAGATCATCCTCACGCTGGTCATTTACACCATTTGAATCAGTATCTATAAAATCATCTTTTTTATTCTTTGCCTTATTTTCATAACTATTCTGTTTCTTGTATTCAACTATCTTTTCAGTTTTCACTACTGATCCTTTATCATTATTTGCCTTTTTGGTTCGCGGGACTGGTTTTACAGCGAACAACAGACTTGCAAAAAAGATTAATATTATAAATCTCTTCATTTCTACTCCTTTAATTATAAAGAAATTATTCATTATGTCAATACCGTTTAAGTTTGACGAAAAATCTTCTGCGTTCTCCAGGCTCAAGCCAGATTTTTCGGGTCAGGGTTCGATAGCCCGATTTCTTAATCTTAACAATATATTCACCTGGTCTCAGAACAAGAGTTCGCGGTGCCTTACCTATATATTCCTGGTCATCGGATTCTACTTCGGTTATATATATGCGACAACTATCTGGTGTGGATATAATTCTCAGTTTACCCGGTTCAGGTTCTTTCACAAATATCTCTACGGCTTCTCTTACCACATCCAATCCTTCATCATTAAGCCCGGGTAATCTTTCCCTCGAACCTACAACAACGATTGTCTCAATACCCTCGGGACCGCTAAGAACATAGTCATAATCAGCTGTTTCTGGCGGCAATTCGTATGTCTTTCCAGCCTCAACCCAACCATTTTCACCCTCAAGGGGGAAGAGAAGATACTCCCTTCCCCCCACTTCGATATTATACACTGCAACATAGCAATCCTGATCTGTTCGGAAAAAGACCTTGAGATTCTCAGTTGTATAGTATATTGCCTCTTCCTTATCAACCCAGACATCAATATTCAATGGGCTATATTGTAGAATTAATAATGACAGCAGCATAATCGGAAACATATTTACCTCTTCTTTCTTGACGGATACGATTCGTATGTTTTTCTATCTTTAGTATCATAAGTCTGTTTACTCTTTTGGGAGTTTGGCGATTTACTATATTTATCCGTGGATACACTTTCCTTTTTATACTCGTATTTTTTAGCCGGTGATTTTTTAGCTTCATTTTCTTTCTTGGTCAATTTTTTATCATCACGGTCTTGATACGATTTTCTGTTCAGCTCAGATTTGTCCTCGTATTTTTTTGTAGTATATGATTTGGATTTACTTTGATTATAATCCTTTTTTGTCTCATATGTAGTAGTTTGTTTCTTTGTACTCTTTTTGTCAATACGCTTTGTAGGAACATATGGATCGTATTTTTTGCTATTAGTCGATTCTTCATATTTCGCCTTACTGCTTTTTGTTTTGTACTCTTGATTCTTCTTTGCGATATCCTTTTTCACCTTTACAGTATATTGTTTTCTCATCTTCTCAAGATTACCGCTTTTATGCTCTTTTTCAATACGGGAAAATAGTGTTGGATCTTTTTGCCCGGCAAGTTTCATTACCTGACTTTCTTTGTATGGCACATTAATCTCGCGCGGCGCCTTCTGTGGCAAATATATCCCATGCTGTTTTGCTCTGTATCTTACTTCATAATAAGTATATGGTAATCTATACCTTACATAGCGACCATATCTTGGTCTGTACCACCAACCGCCATTATCATACCATACAACAT
>JABUBN010000171.1_pt1 | contig 17571 bp, 17 predicted proteins | sample 7240341 | NCBI WGS metagenome assembly JABUBN01 (sample SAMN07256345, study PRJNA390944) | subsurface metagenome | isolation source: Methane hydrate marine sediment | place: Pacific Ocean: Eastern North Pacific, ODP site | reverse complement strand
GGGATTTCGTTGAAATGGAAAATTTCTTCCAAACTTACACATACCTGCTCCAACTAAAGCGACTTTTCTCGCTAATTTATTCATTTTTTTTTTTCACTTTTTTTATAATTAACTATTTTTTATTAAATTGAATTATTAAGAAATTAAATTTTTTATTCTTATAAAATTGGAACATTAATGTTTTTATCTATTTTTTCATTAATTTATAATTATGACGAATTCAAATTTAGAACCAGTTAAATTTGATGATTATAAGGTAGGGGATTCTGCGAAATTCACAAAAACGATCACTGAAGAAGATGTTATGAAATTTGCAGAAGTTTCTGGTGATTACAACCCTATACATGTGAATCCGGAATATGCGAAAACTCAAATGTTTGGGAAACAAGTTGCTCACGGAGTTATTAGTGTTGGTTTAATTTCAGCATCGCTAGGCGTAGAGTTATTTGGTCCAGGTATACTTTATGGTGAACAAACCGTTAGATTCATTAAACCCGTATTTTTTGGCGATAAATTAACGGCCGTAGCTACAGTCAAGGAAAAATTTACTAAAAAAGACGGAAAGCTAAAGTTCATTAGATGTGATACCAAGGTTTATAATCAAAACGAAGATCTTGTCACTGATGGTGAAGCTGTCGTTTTACTATTAAATTAACAATAAATTATTAATTTCTACTAAATCTATATATTTTTTTTCATATTTTTAAGGTTTTGTAATGCTTTAGCGTAATTTTCGCTCTTTTTTGACCATTCTATTAATTTAATACATGGGAATTCTTTGCACTCATAACAAAATTCTAATTTCTTATTAATTACACAACAGTCCCGAATCCAACATTCTTCTGTCCAATATTTTGCTTGATCCCCTCTACAAGTGCTACAATGAAAATCAGTGACTTTTACATCCTCCCACATGCCATCAAATCGTTTAACTAATCTTTTAGCAATTTCGTGATTGTTTGGAGCAAGATAAATTTTGCATTCATCACAGTTCAGACCACATACAGCTATTAATTTAGAATTTTTATCAATACTTTTACTATACATAGTAGTTACCACTTTCGGTGTGTTATTAAAAGAAAAACATAATGAAAAATTATGTTAATCCCAATTTAAATTCTATACCAATTTGATTGAATTCTTATATTATTCTTTTCAAGAATATCTATATCTGCATTCCATTTATAAGTTTTAAGCCATATTTTTCCTGGAAACGGTTGCCATCCTTTTATTGGTTGAATGCTAAATGAAATTATATCGCCTACACGATTAATATAGAATTCCCCGGCAAATATACCCTTTCTATCGTCAATACAACAAGAGAATTTACCTTTAATATTCACGTTACTTTTGAGGGTAATTAAATTAGGGATTGCGGGAGAAAATTCAAAAGAGATAGTATGACCAAACTCATCTTTTCCCGAAATCTTTTTTATTTCGTAATAACCACCATTGTTTAAAATTTTGTATGATAAATTCTCATTTTTTACATCTATATTAGCGGGATCTATTAATATTGAATTTAAACACCCACTATAGGCATTATTCCAATTACTGATAATCGGTTCCAAAGAATATCGCGCTAAATAAATATACATCCCGTTCATTCGGAATGGCATTTCAACGGGTTTTCTCAAAACTCCATGAATATTTATAAAAATTTCTGTGTCTTTCTTTATTACCATTCCAAATTTATTGAGATATACTATTGGAAAATACTGTGGCTTTTTGCTAGCGGCACCGATTGGAGTTAACATCGCAGTTAATTCTCTTCCAGGCGTATTTTCCTTAATTTTAAATTCGATATTTTTTTCTAACTTGTCTTTCAAAAACAGATAAGCGTCTAAACCCATATCGTCTGTTTGAAATCTAAAATCAATTTCTTCAAGTTGATTAAACGAAACATTAGTTAATAAATTCTCAATCAATTTCTTTCTATATTCGATAATTGCTTCATTGGTATAATAGATGTCTATCAAGTCATCTTTTCTGTACATAATCACCATAGGCAATTTTTCACCAGCTATACAAAAAATCTGGAGTTCAATTGCGTAATAAATAGGGTCTTCTTCGAAATTAATTAGTATTAAACGATCTATATGATCAGTAGTTATGTTAAATGGTGAGAAAATCATATTTTTAGGCGAAGATTCGTAAATTTTTAACGAATTATTTCTTTTACCCAGATATTTGTGATGATCTACAACGACATCTTTTATCTTTACATTATACCGATTTAAAAACGCTGACGATAATTTCTTTATAACGCCCATTATTAATTCTTCTTCTTTTCTTAATATTCAACGCCAAGACGAGCTTTAATCCCTTTTGAAGAATAATAATGCTTGATCATTCTCATCTCAGTGAGCAAATCTGCACGCTCTTTAATTTTAGGATGCATCTTAGGTCCACCAGTCATAATTAATTCAACTTTTTCAGGTTTATTATCAATCAATTTTAATACATCGTCAACATTTACAATTCCATATTCGACTGCAACACCAATTTCATCAAGAATAACGACATCGTAATCATCGCTCATAATCACCTTCTCAGCAAACGCCATACCTTTTTTTCCTTCTTCAAAGTCAATTTCTCCGGGAGTTGCGATTAAATCTGGCGTTCCAAACTGTTTCAATTCGAAATTTTGAATTCCTTTTACAGCCATAACTTCCCCATATTGAGGGTATCCTTTCATAAATTGAATCATAAATACTTTAAAACCATGACCTGTAGCCCGAAGGCCTTGTCCTAAAGCTGCAGTGGTCTTGCCTATAGGCATTACTATTTATTAATAGCAATTTTACCCCGACCAAAATAAACTTGTACAAGGCCAACATTTAATCTTTTTCTTTCGACCATAATTATCAAGTTCCTTTAATTAATCTATAAAAATAAACTTGCACAAATCCTTACTTTAATCTTTTTCGAATAATAAACAACCTTTTATTTATTACATTAGGATATATTTTTTATCATTAAGACATTCTTTAACTAGTTGTTTTGATAATTTTCAGCATTAAGATTAAAATAAAAAAATTAAAGGAATGATTATGAGTTTAAACAACGAAAACATTGCCCTGTATCGAAAATTACAGGAGCATCTTGATAAAATGCCATTAGGATTTCCTTCAACAAAATCAGGGTCCGATATTAAGTTATTGAAGCGTCTATTCGCGCCCCAAGAAGCGAAAATTGCTATGTTTTTAAAATTTGGATGGGAGAGAGACCTTGAACCTTTAAATACCATTTACGAGCGTGCGAAAGAGTCTGGAATTTCAAAAGAAGAATTAGAACAGATTTTGGATAAAATGGTTCAAAAAGGACTTCTTATGTTTAAAAGGGAGGCAGAAAAGAAATATTACGGTAATGCTTTACTCATGATTGGAATGTCTGAGTTCCAAGTAAACAAGCTAACAAAGGAATTTATAGAAGATTTTCACGATTATTTTCGTAATAAATGGCTTGCGGAAGCTATAAAAGTGAAGGGTGCTCAATTACGGGTAATTCCAGTTGAGCAAAGTATAGAATCTGAACATAATATTAGTAATTACGATGATGTCATAAAACTTCTTGATACAACTGATGGACCATATATGGTAACTAATTGTCTTTGTAGGCAAATAAAGGACATCTTAGAACAACCATGTAAAGCGACTTCTCGGAGAGAAGTATGTTTAGCGTTTGGATTTGCAGCAGAACTATATATAGAGCAAGGATGGGGGTCGTTCTATAAGTAAAGATGAAGTTCTTGAAATTCTACGAAAAAATAAGGAAGAAGGACTAGTGCTTCAACCTGACAACTCACAAAATTTAACAATCATTTGTAGTTGCTGTAGTTGTTGCTGTGAAGGCTTATCAAAAATTAAATTATTACCAAATCCCGGAGATCTTACAATAACTAACTTTTACGCTGATGTGGAATCTGATCTATGCTCAGGTTGTGGAACTTGCGTTGGGATTTGCCCAATGGAGGCAATAACGCTCATTGATGATATATCCTCGATCATGCGGAAACGTTGTATAGGATGTGGAAATTGTGTTATTAAATGTCCCTCTGAAGCAATTAAACTCCATAAAAGAGAAAGACAATTCATTTCTTATCCGACAATGGATGACCTTTACGATAAAATAATGGAAAGAAAAGTAAAACTTAAAGAAAAAGCTTTAGAAAGATAAGAAATTTTATACAAAATGAAATTTTTACGTATTCTTAAATATGAGAATAAATGTTTAAAAACAGTCAAGTTCAATTATTGTTTGTATTTGTAATTCAAATTTTAATGTGGTATTAATATGTATTCAAAACCAAAAAAAATAGGTTCAATAGAGATTAAAAATCGATTTATAAGATCAGCAACATATGAAGGAATGGCAACTGAAGAAGGTTATGTTACTGATCAGCACATCGAACTTTATAAAACTTTAGCTAAAGGAGGAGTAGGTTTAATAATTACGGGTTATTCTTATATCCAAGAAAGTGGAAAGGCTTTTGACAAACAAATGGGCGTTAATAAAGACGAATATATCCCAGGATTAAGTAGAATTGCTGAAACAGTTCATAAAAATGGAGATAATTGTAAGGTTGCTTTACAAATTGCACATTGTGGGCGTCAATCTAGATTTCTTGAAAATACAATAGCTCCTTCTGCTCTGGAGGAAAAGTTAACCAGAAAAATACCACGCGAAATGACTAGAGAAGAAATACGAGATACTGTTGATGCTTTCTCCCAAGCGATCAGAAGAGCAAAAGAAGCTGGTTTCGATGCTGTGCAGTTACATGGAGCTCATGGATATATCATAACTCAATTTCTTTCTCCTTATATAAACAAAAGAACGGATGATTATGGGGGGAGTATAGAGAATAGAACTAGATTCCTTGAAGAAATTTATAATAAAAGTGTTGAGTTGGTTGGAAAGGAATTTCCAATCTTTATAAAAATGAATGGTGTTGATTTTATAGAGGGAGGAACTACTATAAGTGAATCTACTGAAGTTGCCAAAAGGTTAGAAAATATAGGGTATGCCGCAATTGAAGTCAGTGCAGGAATATGGGAAGTTGCAAAATTAAAAAAGAAAGATCTTGGTTGGAAACCAACCTTTTTACCAGAAAGTCGAATCTTTATTGGAACGATGAATGAACCTGCGTATAATCTAGCTTATGCAAAAGAATTCAAGAGAGTTCTTGATATACCCGTTATTCTAATTGGAGGTATTAACTCCCTCGATCTAGTAGAACAAATATTAACTAATGAAAGTGCTGACTTCGTGTCATTTTCTAGACCCTTAATCCGAGAACCAGATCTTCCTAATAGATGGATGAAGGGTACTGGAAACCAAAAAGTAGATTGCATATTCTGCAATGGTTGTTTAGCTACGACAGTTACTCCAGGCTTACGATGTGCTAAATTACATGAGTCTAGTGCAGGTAATTAATTAAAATTCGTAAAAATGGTAAAATAAATATGGGTAAATACGAAAAAACAGATGATAGACTAAATAAATATCTTCGGTTAGCTACTTTCCCCGTTGCCGTAAAATTACTACGGAATCCCGAAGAATTAAATGATATTAGATTTCTAAAAAAAACAGAAAAACAATTAGCGCTTTGTCAAATTTTCAGCTATGCAAGGTATTATGGATGGACTATGGGATGTGTAAAGGAGGATAATTTATGCCCGCTAGCCGAAATAAGTCTCGGATTTGAAAAATCGCACAAACTTTTCGAAGAGGGCGCTTTTTTTGTAGGAAGATATAATGAGACAAAAGAAGCAGCAAAGAAAACCACTGCTACAATGCCTAAATTACCATTTGGACAATATTCTGCGATTGTTTCTGGCGCTTTAAGTCGCGTTGATTTTGATCCTGATTTGATTCTAATTTGGGGTAATTCTGCTCAGATTATGAGAATAATCCAAGGTTCTTTATGGAAAAAAGGAGGTAGAGTTTCAATGTCAACTTTTTGTGATGGAGTTTGTGCCGATACTATTTCAAATGCCATTCTTACGGGTGAACTACAGATTGCGTTTCCATGTCTTGGCGATCGCCGTTTTGGTATGGCAACTGATACGGATTTAATTGCCTCAATACCTATGGGAATTATTGACGAAATAATAGAAGGTATGGAAAAAACTCACAGAGCTGGAACTAGGTACCCTATACCATATCAAATGTCGACCCCAGAATTCTTTGTAAAATTAAAGAAGCAATTAGAAAAAGCAAAAAAAAATTAAGTCACTAGATTATTTTGAATTCTATTTCTCTTTTTTCTATATTCCAATGAGTTTAATATACAATATTTTTAACATAACAAAAATTGTTTCTAAATATTGTTTTAATATCTAAAATTCAATATTCTATGAAGTGAGGAGATCAAAAATTCGAAAAAGTAAATTAATGACCTTAGATGATGCAATTTCTACTTATGTTCAAGATGGTGATCTAGTTGGTTTTGGGGGACTTTCGTTTTGGAGAAAACCGATAGAAGCATGTAGAGAGATAATTAGACAAAATAAAAAGGACTTATCTCTTTGCACTTTTGTTGGAGGTATCGAAATTGATATGCTTGTAGCTGCAGGTTGTGCGTCTAATGTGAGAGCCAGTTTCGTAGGTATGGAAATTTTTGGTATGGCTCCAAATTATAGGAAAGCTGTTGAGTCCAGATCAATAAAGATTTCTGAGGAAAGTGAAGCTTCTATTGCTTTAGGATTAAGAGCATCCTATTTGAAAGTACCTTTCATGCCTTTAAAAGGTATTATAGGAACTGATATGCCAAAAGTAAGGAATGATATTAAACAATTTAAAGATCCCTTGGGCTCAGATACAGAGTTAATGGCATTGCCCAGAATAGATTTGGATGTGGCTATCTTACATATTCCTTATGCAGATGAATATGGAAATGGAAATATTGCTGGAGCTGTTTGGATGGATGACGATATGGCAAAAACCGCTAAAAAAACGATTATAATAACGGAAAAATTAGTCGAAACAGAGGATATTAGGTATTTACCAGGGAAAGCGCAATTACCAATGCAAACAACAACCGCGGTAGTTAAGATCCCTTTCGGAGCACACCCTACAAGTTGTTATCCCTTCTATACATTCGATCCCCTTCATATTCAAGCATATCTAAAAACAGATTTTAAAAATTATAAAAAGAAATATATTAACGGAAAAAATTCAGCTCAATATTTAGAGAAAGCTGGAGGAGTTCAAACTATTTTAAATATATTATTATAGGAGGTAAAAGTATGACTGAGTTTTCAAACGATTATACAATTGATGAAATGATGACCGTTCTAATGGCAAGAGAAGTTCAAAATGATGATGTTATGATCGTAGGGGTGGCAACACCAATGGTCTGGGCAGCCTTTACTCTAGCAAAATTAACACATGCCCCTGATGCAATTTATCATTACATTATGGGGAATACTTTTGTTATTGAACCACGACAGGTTTCTCTTCTTTATTTAGAAATGAATACAGCACGAGCGTATAGATTCCAAAATTCTGTTGAATGTACCTTGGAGTCACTTCCTTCTGAGAAATTGACAACCATAGAATTTTTTCGACCCGCTCAAATAGACCAATTTGGAAATACTAATAATGTATGTATAGGAGATTGGAAAAGTCCAAAAATAAGACTACCTGGAGCCGCAGGAATTTTAGATTTTAGTATGTTCTATAAAAGAGGATCTTTTTTATATACCCCTCGACATGATTCAAGAACTTTTGTATCAACAGAAAAGCTCTTCTTCATCTCCGGAGTAGGATTTCCTGAAGGAAAGCCATCAATATGTGGCGGGTCTGGTCCTCAATGTGTCATAACTAATCTAGCATATTTAGATTTTGATGGAAAAAGCAAAAGAATGAGGTTAGCATCAATTCATCCAGGTGTCGATATAGATACCATTAAAGAATCAACAGGATTTGATTTGATTATTCCGAATGATCTAAACGAAACGAAACCTCCTACCGTTAAAGAAATAGACCTATTAAGAGAGAAGGTTGATCCTTTAAAAATAAGAAAATTAGAAGTTCTTTCAGGCAATGAACGAGAAGAGCTATTAGACGACGTAATTCAAAAAGAATTAGCAAAGCAAAATAAATTTCCAAAATTACTTAATAGTTAATTATAATATCTCCACTATTTATGTATTAATGTGAATTTCTTATGGATGAAAAAAATCAAAAAAATCATACTATAGAATTAATTAAGAATAGAAGAACGATTCGCACATATGATCCAAAACCACTAACTCAAGACGAGATTGATGCAATCGTTCAAGGCGCAATGAGGGCACCTACGGCTGGAAACATGATGTTTTATTCCATCATACAAGTAACCGACCAAAAATTAAAGGATAGATTAGTAGTAACCTGTGATAACCAACCGCATATTGCGAAAGCGCCGCTATTTCTATTGTTTTTAGCAGATATGCAACGCTGGTGGGATTATTTTAAGGTTTGCAAAGTAGAAGAATTGTGTCAAGAAATGGGTAAAGATTTTCAAACACCACAAGAATCTGACTTGCTTCTCGCTTGTTGCGATGCATTAATCGCGGCCCAAAACTCAGTTATTGCTGCTGAAGCTTTAGGTATTGGGTCGTGTTATATCGGAGATATTATGGAAAACTATGAAATTCATCGAGAGATGTTTGATCTTCCAAAATGGGCATTTCCCATAACATTGTTGTGTTTTGGTTACCCAAAAGGAGATAAAAATAAAATACCGCTTACCTCACGCTTTCCTCAAAAATTTATCCATTTTACCAACAAATATTCAAGGTTAAGCGAACAGAATTTTACTGAAATGCTTAAAAATGATAAGAGAAGAATACACATAAAAGACGCGCAAAATATGGGGCAATATCTTTATCTTGCTAAGCTAGGAGCAGACTATTCATTAGAAATGCGTCGCTCTGTAAAAGTTGCTATTAAAGAATGGATTGAAAAAGAATAAAATAATTTAAAATTATAAATAAAAAGTTAGATATCTTCCCAAGCAGCTCGTTCTTTATCGAGAAATTTTTCAACTACTTTAAATTTCTTACCGATTAGCATTGTCGATCTTTTCTCAATATCGTAAGGGGCCCATTTAGGAATACCATCATGGTTAGGATTTCCAGTAAGTGCAAATGCAATCCAAGCATCCATTATTTTATTGCTAATGGCTTCAGTTTCAGGATTTTTACCGGCAAAATCCGCCATTCCAGGAACATCAAGCGTGTTAAAAACGAATGGTATTTCGAGAGCGTGACAAGCTCCTAACTTTCCGTCAAATGCTGGGGATGGCCAAGTAAACAAGTAATTGTATGTATTGACCTGATGTATACTCTGCGCTTCAAGCAATTGTATCGTTGAAATGCGAAAAATATAATCTGTGATAAGAGCATTCATTATCTCTTTGGGTTCTGTTGAAAATTTTCCTTCCCTCGCTTTTTTGTAAGTATCGATTATTACTTTGCTCTTGCTCATATCAATACCTAATCGGCCCAAATATCCCATTAAGAGTTTTTCCCCATCAGCATCACCCATTTTGCTTATTTCTGGATCAAGAGCTGTAAACAATTTAGCCTCTTCTAAATTAGTGCCTATCATAAGTTCAATATTTCCAAAATTACCGTTTTGAAACGCTTTTAATGGGTGTATGGGTAGTGTATCACCATCAATTAAAGGTCGAAAAGCAAGGAGATTGGTAGGGTCTTCTGCGAGAAGTTTGTTTTGTGCTTCAATAATTTTTTCGGGTGATATTTCACGCAACGCATTAAGATCACCCTTTTGAATTCCTAATATACGCATCAATCGTTTTGTAGGTTTCTTGGTTACCTTTGGATCAATAACAGGGGCACTTTGAGCAATAACACGGTGAAAAAGCCCTTTAGCAGCGGGCATTGTGGGTAATGTAACAACAGCATAACCTCCAGCAGATTCACCAAAAATCGTAACATTAGTGGGATCACCGCCAAATAATTCAATATTCTCCTGGACCCATTCTAGAGCTGATATTTGATCAAGTTGTCCTACATTAGCAGTAACGCCAGGAATATATAGATAACCTAAAGCCCCTAACCGATAATTAATAGTAACCACAACAATATCCCCACGCTGTGCTAAGGTTGAACCATTATACATAGGGTCGATCCCACCTCCCATAATAAAAGCACCACCATGTATCCAGAACATTACTGGGCGTTTATTATTATCTGCAGCGGGCGTCCAAATATTAAGCGTTAAGCAATCCTCACTTTCGGGTTTAAGTTTGCCCTTAATTTCTTCAAGCTGAGTATATCCTTGGTATGCACAATGCCCATATTCAGTAGCCTCCAATACATCATCCCAATTCTTTTTCGCAACGGGAGGACAAAATCGTAAGTCGCCTATAGGAGGTTCTCCATAAGGAATTCCTTTAAAAATTTCTAATCCGTTTTCCTTAATGCCTTGTATCTTTCCAGACTTAGTTTCAATAATAGATGTTTTGTTCATTTTATTTCATTTTTTTTTTATTTTAATGGTTAATATTATTTATTAAACTAAAAAAGTATACTTTTCTAATGGATAATAAGGAAAATGTCTATTACAAAAGGAAATAACACATAAAAGAAATGAAATAAAAAAAAATACTAAATTGTTTTGATATTCTATTATAGTTAATTATAGCCCTATTTCAGCCAACTTCTCTTTATTCTTTTTAACTTTGTCAGGTGTCAATTTGAAAAATCTCCAGAGGATTATCGTTGCGATAAGCATGAAAATCATAGGGAGCAAAGCAAAATGTATTTGAATTCCTAGTATAGCTGCATCAGTTTGGGGTGGAAGTGGAGTTAGAGGATCTCCGTCGTCAGGGACGAAATTCGTAAGAGTATGTACTATCGAAAAACTAAGAGCTTGAAAAACTAATGCCCCCCTGCTAACGAAAGTTTGAAAGCCTTGATAAATTCCCTCCGTTCTTTTACCCGTCATGACTACTGATTCATCTATTATAGTCGATCTAACCGGTGACAACATAACCCAATATCCACCTTCACCCATACCCCATATAAAAATTGCGGCGATCATTATATAGTAATTAGTAATAAAGAAAAGCGGTATTGTAACAATTGTTAAAAATGTAGCCGCAACGATTATTATTTTCCTGTCATTATTTGTTATATCTGCTATTTTTCCCCAGATAGGCATTGAAATAAACATTCCTAAGAGAAGAGCTGCCATTATAATGATAACATCATCTGTGGTTACGCGTAATACATAATGGGCTATATATGGAATGGACCCAATCATTGTTGATACCAGAGCTTGATAAAACATGAAGGAAATTACATATGCCATAAAATTCTTATGCTTTAAGCATGATAAGTATTCTCTGTAAAAATTTCTTCTTTCCATATCTTCTTCACATTTCTCAAGGTAGCAATCAATCCGCACTTGATCCTCTCTGCTTCCTGGAATTGCGAGTGCTAAAGCGGCTAAACATACAATTACAACCACCCCAGCTTGTAATGAATATGAGTTCTTATCCCCAAATACTATGAAAAGACTTGGAATGATAAATCCAGAGACTGTTCCTAAAGCTGCTACTAGAGTATTCAAAATAGAGGATAGTCTACGCTCGCTATCTCCACGAAACTTATCTGGGAAGATAGCATAAAAATTCACACCATATAATGAAGCAAAAGTATCGTATAAACAAGTCATAATTACGAGCCAAAAAAATAAGATGAGTGCTCCATCATTTGGATCTACATTTGGAGGTGTAAAAAGAAGCATATAACTAAGAATCCATCCAACTCCTCCGATTATAACCCAAGGAAGACGCCTTCCCCATTTTTTTGTAAATTTAAAAGGTCGATCTGTTAAAAAACCGATTAATGGGTCATTCACCGCATTCCATATTGCGAATATGATGAATCCTAAACTAGTAAGCCAGACATTTAAACCAATCTCGGTCTCATAATAAAAGAAAACATATGTTCCGAAACACATTACAAAGAATTCACTAACATAACAACCGAAACCATATGATACCATACCCTTTTTCGAGTGTTTAATCTCAACCGTTTCATTTTCCATATAAATAACCTAGTTTTAAATTTGAATATATTAGTTTTTATTAAATTTATTAAGTAAATGAATTTACGTTTGGAATTAATTTAAATCTTTATTTTATCGGTAAAATTTCTAATATTTTGATAATAATTAGTAATCGGTGCAGGTAAAATGATCTAAAACAAAAAATTAAAAAGAGAATTATTCTCTTAAAATCATTTCTGAATAGTATTCGACTAATAAGTTAACAACTAATTCGCCTAGTTCTTTAACGACTTTAATTCTACCGCCATCTAATTTGCGCAAACTTTTTAGGCAATTCCACAATCCATATTTATCGTCGTCTTTAGTACCTAAGGCTTTAGTGTATTTCCCACCAAGAATTAAAAATCCACCTAACCCTCCAATCGGCGGCCATTTATTAAGGGCAGCGTCAAAATCTCTCTCCAGTTCTCTATTCATTATATTGAGCTTTTCTTCGTCCAAGACACCTAACTGAGCTCCAAGTGAATGCTCAAAATGCCCCGCATGTCCAGCACTCGTTAAAATTTTTATTAACATCCTTTTAATCTGTCTTAGATTTCCTCCTTTTGATGCAAGTTCTAAAGAAAGCTTCTCTAACTCTTGCAATATTCTATCCATGTTATCATCAGCAATGCCTTCTGTAGTAGAAATGATTAATTTTTCTAAATTTAGGGCATTCTTTATTTCTTCGGTATAATTTACAAGAGGGTTGTTTCCTCCGTGTCCGGAATAAATTAATATTCTCGAGGCCGGCAAATCCATTTCTTTAATGATTTCAATATGGAATTTTAAAAATTCTTTTATCTTTTCAACAAGCTGTTTTTCTTCAATGGATTTTGGAGCCCAATCTTTTGCAGTAAGAGGGGAATTATCTGTAGCCCACGGTATATGGGCGATGTATCGCGCACCAGTTTTGCACGAGATGAGGTGGGCTACGCGTTGGGAGTGAAGGTCGTCAATATTCTTGGGTAAAGCGTATCCATGACCCTCTACGGGATTCCCAATGGAAAATATCAACCATTTTCCTTCGTTTTCGCCAAATGGGCCCCAATCACCCATTTTGCCTTCAAGAGAGATTTCTTTATTTTTTTGAGACATAATCTTGATTTAGATAAACTTTTACTTAAAGGTATAACAAAAATTCAAAAAATAAAATTATAACCGTTAAATTATCCCAAAAATTAATTAAGACTATTTTTAGTTAAATATTTTGTTAGGAAATAATTCGATTTTACGTCCTTTATGTTTAAATAAAATCAAATTTTTTTTTTTTAATTTATCAATGTGATACTTCACTGTACTTCGATTTAAAAATAGTTGAAGAGCAATTGTACTGGAATGAATTCCAGGGTTCTCTTCAATTAAATCCAATACTTTTAAAGAAGTTTTAGATTTTCCAATAAGTAATCGGGAATATTGATTTGGATCTTTAGCCATCTTTATAGGAAAAAAAACGCTAAACTGTCCTACCTTTTCCTTTTTTATAATTCCATATTGCATTAACACATATAGATGCCATTGCAATTGTCCTTTTTGCAAATTACATTGACGAAGTAGCTCGTTATTATGAATGCCTGGTTCTTGAAGAATACTAGCGATTATTTTTTTGCGATTTTCATTTTCAAAAATATCGTCGTAAGATAAGGTGTGGTATCCCTTAGCTGAAAAATCCTTTCTTTTGAAATACAGCTTATATTCTTTAACTGTTAGTGAAAGGAAAGCTGATATTAAACCCAAAATCAGAATAGAAATAAATGCTATAAATACCCATTTGATGGTATTATCTTCTAAGCCGAAACTATCTTCAATTGATTTATATATCTGATAATTGACGAACGATAGAAGAATAACGAGTAATAGTACAAATCCTAATTTAAAATAAAAAGATATTTTGGTATGTTTATTTTTTATACTAAAATTAATCATAATTTTCAAATTTTCCCTTGATTAGGTATATTGTAAAATTTACCGCTAGTTTTATGAACTTATCCTTTTCAATTTATCTTTTTTTTTAAGTTTCAAAAAAGGAATCATAAATGCCACCGTTTTTGTGTATTCTAAATAAGTTTCATTATATTTCGATTTTAAGTAGAAATCTTCAATTTCAGCTAACAGAAGATAAGCTAACGCTTCAATAATCCAAATAGATACAACCCATGTTAACTCGTTACTTAGTTCATGTATAAATGGAAAGACTGGACTTGTATTTAAGCATACCATAGTAAGTCCAAAAGTCATGATAATTATCCCAAGATATTGTGGGTGCCTTACATACTTATATGGTCCCTTTTGAATTAATCCCTTCCGATGAGTTAATTGATAAAATAAAGAATATAAAAAGATAACCCCCCCTAACAAAGCTATATAAGTCCCAGGGTATCCAAAAAAGAAATTAATATCATATAAAGCTATATTTGGGAATCTTAAAAATACAAGGAAATAAGAGATCAAAGGCAGACTCATTATTCCGAACCATATAGATGCACACGGGACAAACTGGAAAAATGGAATCATCACAGCTATAAAGTTTAATGCAATAGCTTTAATTTTATCTAAAGACCTATTAAAAATCATTTTATTTCTTCTTTTTTTATTTTGTTTTTTTATAATTTAATAACTAAAAAATTAGAAGAAATTCAGTTAAAAAAGGTTTGAGGTGCACTTTTAGAACATTTCTATAAAAAAAATGATTTAACTATTTTTTTTTATTTCTAAGGTTATTTTATTAAAAATTTTATGAATAGAGCTATAGATATTGAATTTACCGTCTTCCAAAGCGCTTTTTACAATATTATTTACTTCGTTTTCGTCTACAAAATTTTCCATGATAAGCTTTTCAACTTTAGTAAAAATTAGTTCCTTAATTTTGTAAGAGAATCGATTTTCTTTCTTTTTGGTAATAATACCTGAAAGTTCAACATGTTCTTTATGATCCCAAATACTTTGGAGAAGTTCGTCTATACCGTCGCCATTGATTGCATCAGTCAATATAACTGGGGGCCGATACCCGCTCTGAAATATTGTATCGTCGAGCATCATTTCAATTTGTACGGCTATATCTTCTCCGCCTAAATCTTTTTTGTTAACATCGTAAATATCTCCTATTTCAATAATTCCTGCTTTTTGCATTTGAATAACATCTCCGTAGCCAGGAACCAAAATTACAACAACAGTATAAACTAAATTGTACACATCGAATTCAGCTTGTCCGACGCCAACAGTTTCAATAATGATTATATCCATGCCAAAAGCTTCGTATAGCATGGTAATGTCAAAAACTGCTCTTGAAATTCCTCCTTTATACCCTCTTGATGCAAGGCTACGCATAAAAACGTTAGGGTGTAAGCAGATATTAGTCATTCTAACTCTATCTCCTAAAAAAGCACCTCCACTAAAAGGAGACGTTGGATCTACGGAAATAATACCTACAGTTTTTCCTTCGTCTAACATTTTTTGAGCTATAGCCCCGGTTAAAGTGCTTTTTCCAACGCCAGGAGAACCTGTAAGTCCAATAATATAAGAGTCGTGTTTTATGTTTTCAAAATGCTTGAAAATCTTAGAAGCCTTCTCAGGTTCGTTTTCAACAATAGTTATTAATCTGGCTAAAGCAATTTTATCTTTCTTTTTAAATCTGTTAATTAAAGATTCTATAATGTCGTCATTCGTCAATAAGATACATCCTCAAATAAATTTTTGATATGAAATATTAATTAGATAAAAAAATAAAACATGTTTTTTTTATTTTTTGACATGAATTTTAATAAATTCAACAATGTCATTTGTCATCGATCCAGGTCCATAAATGTTAGCTACACCCATCTCTTTTAATTTTGGAAAATCTTGAGCGGGAATAACTCCCCCTACTAAGACAAGAATGTTGTTAAGCACTCCTTTTTCCTTTAAAAGATCAATCACTTGTTTTGTATATGCGAAATGAGCCCCGCTGTGTATAGATAAACCAAGAACATCAACATCCTCCTGAATTGCTGTTTCTACGATCTGTTTTGCATTCTGAAAACCTCCGAAAATGAGTTCCATGCCGGCATCTCTTATAGCTCTTGATACCACGATACCCCCCCTCCAGTGCCCATCAATTCCTGGTTTAGACATTAATACTCTAATCTTTTTCTCACTCATACTTTCCACCTCAGTTAAATTGCTAATGGGGGTTCCCAAATACCCCATATTTCTCTGTAAATATCACATATTTCACCTATTGTTGCCCCTTCTTTTGTAGCTTCCATTATTATAGGCATCACATTTTCTTCTTTTTCACAGACACTCCTTAGTTTATCTAAAATCTTCTCTAACTTGGCGTTGTCTCTCCTTGCTTTTAACTTGTTAATCCGATTAACTTCAATATCTATGGCTTTTTGCGACGTTCTGAAGACATCTGTGACTGTGTCGTAAGGAACCTGATATTTATTGATACCTAACATGATTTCTTCCCCTTTTTCAAGGCGTACTCTTCTCTTATGGAACGCGTCTCTCATTTCTTTGTAGAGCCAACCCGTAGATAAAGCTTTATCTATGGAACCAACCTTTTGAATTTTATCCATATATTTCCATACTCTTTCTTCAACTTCATCAGTTAACCACTCTACGTAATAACTCCCTGCTAATGGATCTATTGTGTTAGTTATTCTAGTTTCATCTGCGATTACTTGCTGAGTTCTAAGCGCAACTAAGGCGGCTTCCTCTGAAGGCAAACAAATAGCCTCGTCGTAAGAATTTGTATGGAGCGATTGACACCCCCCTAGATTCGCCTCTAAGCCTTGTATGGCTGTACGAACGATATTAATCATAGGTAATTGGGCAGTTAAAGAACTTCCGGCGGTTTGTACATGAAACCTAAAACCAAGATTTTTAGGATTTTTCACTTCGTATTTATCCTTCATTAGCTTATGCCATATCCTTCGAGCTGCACGGTATTTTGCTATTTCCTCAAAGAAATCCTTATGAGCTGCTAAATGAAAAGCTAGTCTACCTACAAAGTCATCAGCTTTCCAACCCCTCTCGATTAAATTATCAATATGAGAACAAGCGCTCGCAAATACGAAACCTAATTCTTGAACCGCATCTATGCCACCTTCGCGGTAGTTATAACCAGTAAAATTAATGGGATGCCATTTTGGAACATTCTTTTGAGCTACTGTCCATTCAATAAAATCACACGCCACTCGCAACAAATGGTTTGGTGGACTGTTTTTATAAGGGATATAGCCAACTGTCATCGTTAGAATATCGTTTTGTGTCGTACCCATTAAATCTTTTAAGTCATACCCGCGCATTTTTGCCATGTTAAAATACATTGCACACACAGGAGCACACGTAAAGGGTTCAACAACTAAAGCTACACTAATTTTATCTATGGGTATGTCTTCTGTAAGCGCAAAAAGGCTGTCAATGCAATAAAGTGGAACACCAGATGTACCAACCTCTGGTGCGGCATCGGGGTTTGTAGGGTCAATTCCATTAAAAGTAAGAGCGTCAACGGCAGCT
>JABUBN010000170.1_pt1 | contig 17608 bp, 21 predicted proteins | sample 7240341 | NCBI WGS metagenome assembly JABUBN01 (sample SAMN07256345, study PRJNA390944) | subsurface metagenome | isolation source: Methane hydrate marine sediment | place: Pacific Ocean: Eastern North Pacific, ODP site | reverse complement strand
TTAGCTCCTGTGTATTATAGAGGTGCCATGGGCGCTATAATAATATTTGATATTTCAAAATCTAATTTTCGAGATAATTTAGATGATACTATTCAAATGATTAGAGAACAAATAGGGGATATTTCTATAGTATTGCTTACCTTTAACCCTCATTCAGAAGAGATTCAAGCCGTTTCAGGAGTGGAAGTGATGTTAACAGCAGATAATTACAACGATTCAGCATTTACTGAAATCTCTTCAAAACCTAACCAAAATCCAGAAGTAATTTTTAACAAGTTGGCAGAACATATAATTGAAAGATGTGCGATTTCACCTCCTCCAAGACCATTAGGACGCCCACGCAGTACTAGAACTGAATTCATAATCAATAAGTACCTGAAGCTAAGATTAGAATATGGTAATACAAACATATATGTTGGAGGGAGATTATTTAAGCAATGTAAATATCTATTGTTAGATATTCCTATTACCAACGCCACGGATTATAATGAAATTGATTCAATAGACGAGGCTGCTGAAAAATTGGATCGTTCGATGGAGAGAGGACAACCAAGAAAATATCACCTATCTCCTGATATCGAATTTTGGGGGCATTGTTCAAATTTACAAGTGTGGTATGAAAATGATTATGACTCTCGTATTTTACACAGAAATTTAGCATTCCCATTATTGAGTGCTCTCGTAAAAGTAGGAGATCCTCTCGCTAAAAAGATATTTAAAGAGGAAATCGCTTTAAGGCTAGCAAGTGGATATTCCTCAGTGGTACAGCATTTAATAAATCAGGATTACTTGAAATATCTTAATAAAGAAGAAATTAATTCCCTTTTAGAGGATCGTAATTTTATAAAGAACTTACCAAAATGGTTTAATGATTTTCGAGATATTCCAAAATGGTTATCGAAAAGAATTAAAGCGAAATTAAATGACTTGAAATGCCCACATTGTGGCTCTAAAATATCGGATGTTCTAATTAACAACTTTCTTAATGGAAAATCAATGATATGTGAATTCTGCTATACAGCCGTAATTAAGGACTTGAGTTAAATCTCCATTAACTAAAATCCATAAATTTTAAATGATGGAAATATATAAGAGTTCTTCTTCTGAACTATTGATGTATTTAATAGATAACTGGGTTAATTTAAAATCTTAAAATCTGATAAAGATTATTAAACTTCCTCTCTTAAATCATTTTATAACTATATGTAAAATCTAGAAGGAGGATTAAAAATGTTTGATAAAGAGAAATGTACTCTTTGTGGAGAGTGTTTAATGAAGTGTCCTTATTTAGCATATCCTGAGGAAAAGGCTAAAAAGGAGTTTAAAAAATTGATAGATGGTGAGCCAACTCCCGTTACGGCAGATTGCATTACATGTGCTGCTTGTAATATGTTCTGTCCTGAGGGTGCCAATCCCTTCGATTTAATTAACGATAGACAGGAGGAGACTGGAACTTTTAAACTGAATGAACAAGCCCAAGCTTTTTTTAAGATGACTAATGGAATGAAATCTGAAATTATAGAGGGTGAACCTGGAAAACCTGTCATGAATCTCTGTGTCATGGATTTGCTTCCTGGAGTTATTGATGGTCAGCTTTTTGATGGATTAACCTTTCTTAAAGGGGGAGATTACTTCTGCTATTTTGGTTTGATACATGCAGGAACACCTAGCGTAATTAAGGATAATGCCCAGACCTTTGTAGATAACCTCGCTAAGATTGGTGCTAAGGAAATTATATGTTATCATGATGATTGCTATGCTATGCTAGTCAACAAAATTAAAGAATATAATATAGCCTTGCCATTCACACCAATTCATATCATAGAATATCTTCGAGATTATGTTAAGGAACACGAAAATCAGATAAAAAAACTGAATATTAAAATAGCATATCAACAACCTTGTGCCTCAAGATATACTTTCGAAAAAGATACAATTCTTGACGAACTCTTCGAATTAATAGGAGCAGAAAGAGTAAATAGAAAATATGACCGATTAGGAGCTCTGTGTTGTGGCGGAATTCAAGGATCTATGGTTAATGTATCTAAAGAAGTAGAAGAAGAATGGAGGATGAAAAATATAATGGATGCAAAGGATGCTGGAGCTGAAGCGATGGTGTTTTTGTGCCCTATGTGTATTTTTGGTCTTAGAAGCAGAGGAAAAGCCCAAGGATTAGAACCTTACATCATTAGCAATCTTGTACGCCTAGCATTAGGAGAGAAACTCACTCACGGAGGAGCAGGAAAAGTTTTTGAATAATGTTGTTAAGTCTATTTATAATCCTTTAATTTTTATATTTAATACTTTTTAATTTACTAAAAAATCACCCATAAAAGGTTCTCCTTTTATTTGAGCAGAATTATTCTGTCAGAATCCTTAAATCTTTATTTCAATTCTTTTTTTTCATGTGAAAAAGCGACCCAATTGTAAGGTTTATATTCTAAGGTTATCTTATTACTATTAGGGATAAGGTATTTTTAGAGAAAATAATTCACGTTAAATACAAAATACATTTAAATTATGAAATTATTCTCAAATTTTTATAAAATCTGGAACACGCTAATCTCCAGAAAGAAAAGGAAGGTTGTTTTTAAACCCCCTTTTAGTTATGACTATACGTTCAAAATCTTGCTCATTGGTCCACCCGGAGTAGGAAAAAGGAACTTAACTCAAAGATATTGCTATAATGTTTTTGATCCCCTAGATAAGTTAACCATTGGAGTAGATTTTCATGTTAAGACTGTAGAAATACATGGAAAAAAAAATTAAATTACAAATTTGGGAAGTGGCAGGTGAAGAAAGATTTAGATTCCTCTTGCCATGTTATACTCTTGGGGCAAATGCTGCCATGATAGTTTTTGATATTACTAAGTTTAAAACTATGGATCAAATGTCTAATTGGATTCAAATTATAAGAGAAAAAGCTGGTAATATTCCAATAATGTTAATTGGTAACAAACTTGATTTAGAAGATTCTCGCAAGTTAAAGAGAGAAAAGGGAATTGAAATTGTTAACGAATTTAATTTATCTAGTTATAGCGAAATCTCAACAAAAACAGGTCAGAATGTGGAAAAGATATTTGAAGCTCTAACTGAAAGTGTAATAAATAATTTAATGTAGCAGAGTTTTGTTATTTTTTTGAGATAAATCAAATAGATGAATAATAGAAAGAAAAAAAATCATCACCATCTATTTTTTCACCTCTTTTTTAATACTAACATACGATTCTTGCATACATTATCATACCATTTCTTATCTTTACGAAGTTCCTTAATAATATTCATGCACATAAATTCCCTGTAATCACTGTATTTCTCTGGTAATTCGATCTCCAATAATGGCATTCTTTTTATAACCTTTCTTTTTGGTCTATCATTTTCACATACGCTACACTTTACTTCCATTTCTTCACCTTCTTTTAAAATATTCTAACGTCCATTCTGTATTAGTACACGCTTTTCTTAACACGAAATTCAAATTTTTAATAAATAATTTACAGTAATTAAAAAAAATGGTAAATATAAACATTTAAACTTTTTAGTTTAGTTAGTTAAAATCTCTTATATTTATCAAGATTTTAAGTTCAATACCTCAATTTACTCCTATTACACTAAAAATAACCAAGATATTTTCTAACAGAATTTTGAAGAGTATTTTTCATAATACCAAGGTTTATTAAATTTTAAAATATATCTTACATACTTGAACAGAGAAATTTCAAGTATAAAATTAAAATTTGGTGAAAGTATGTCTAATAGAAATTATGGCAATAGAACGATGCACAAAACCACATGTGCCGACTGCGGGAACGAGTGCGAAGTTCCATTTAAGCCTACGGAAGGCAGACCTGTTTATTGTCGAGAGTGTTATAGAAAGCATAGAAGATAATCAATTTTATTTTTTCTAAGTTTTGGTTACAACCAAAAACTTGTTTTCTAACTTATCGAGTAATGATTTATTTTTTTTTATTTTTAATAATTATCTTTTTATATTGACTTATTCTATGAATAAAAGATTAGAGGTTGAGAATCAAATTAGTTTTGCGATTTTTAAACTAATTTCATTTTTTCTGAAGATAACTGATTGTAAATGCTAGTAAATTTGAGAGGTAATCAATTAAATCTTTATTGTTCTCAAATAAGCCCGTAAATACGATGTGGTGATATATAGTTGCATTTACGATGTTATTTATGAATACAAACTCATTTTAATAATGTGGAAAATCTCAACGTCAAGAAAATTGATTATTAAATGAAGTCAAAAAACAAATATATATATAAAAGGCTCATACCATTATCATTAATATACTCGTTACATTTGAGATTATTATTCTATGAACAACAAAGAAGAATTAAACGCAACATCACGTCTGATGGGAAAAATTAAAGAGATTAAAGAAGTAGAGAAGAAAACAACGCATAATTGCGAATTCTGTGGTAAAAGCATCGTAGGTACTAAATGGAAAAAGGAATATCATCATATTAATATCACTCAAATACCGAAAAAACGATATTTTTGTTCCCGTCAATGTAAGTTAAAATGGATTTTTAAAAATTTCTGATTTTATTTTGTTGATATTATGTGACATTTAGAGGGATTTTTGGTTACAGGGTCATAGTAGAAAAAGCATAAATCTCTAAAAACAGAAATCCCAAGGTATTTGCGCGTTCTTTTTTATTATTTTAAGTTTGGAACATGTTCGCAGCCAAGATTAAATGATTACAATTTTTTGACTAAATAAAGAATCAACATTTAATCTGAAGATGAAAAGTAATTGAGTGTAGAAGTATATCTTAACAAGGGTATTATAGAAATTATTGCAGATTTTCCTGAAATTGAACAAATTCTAGATGAGTATAGTATTGGTTGTGGTACATGTGGGGAGGGTTTATGTCAATTGAAAGATATTTTAGATATTCATTATTTAGAAGAGGATTTGGAAACAGAATTAATGGCAAGGATTTCACAGGTTATATCTCCTGATAAGAAAATTGAGTTTCCAAAAAGGAAAAGAAAACGTCAGAGTCCTAAGGAAATTAAATATTCGCCCCCTATGAAAAAGATGGTCGATGAGCATGTTTTGATAAAGAGATGGTTGGCTCTAATACCGAAAGTAATTGAAAGTTTAGACTTAGAGACTGAGGAAGGTTTACAACTTATCAACAATGGAATTGATTTTATCCGTAATTATGCTGACAAATACCATCATGCAAAAGAAGAAGACGAGGCTTTCAAATACTTTGATAAAAACTTAGATATGATTAAAGTAATACAGAATGATCATACAAGAGTTCGTGCTCATGTGAAAGAAATGCTCCAGGCAATTAAGAATAAAGATAAAGAAGCTCTTGCCGAACATTTAAAAGCTTATAGTAAGATTTTGCCTGAACACATAAAAAAAGAGGATGAAATATTATTTCCTTGGATGGATAGAAACCTGTCAACGAAGCAAGTAGGTCAATTATACTCAAAATTCAATGAAATAGACGAAGAATATGGGAAATCGCCTCAAAAGCATAGAAATTTTATAGAGATGTTAGAAAAAAAATTTTGTTAAAAGATGAGTTAGAAATTCTAATTTGTAAATCACAATGTATTTATGATGTTAACCGTTTAAATTTTTAATGAAGACAGAAAAAGAAAAAGACGACGATGAGTCGTGCCAATCCACTAATAATCCCAGCGAGTGGAAGGGAAGAACAATAGAAATTGATGACGCTGGGACTGGAGATCTCGTCGGAGATGCCTTTATTGGCTTTCGAGACGCGGAAACTAGAAAGATAATATTTCAAGCAGTTCCCGTAGGACTCTATAATGAAGGTAATAAAGACGATGATCGCCCAAAGAAACATATAGTAAATGTAGTAAAGAAGGGCCTTAGAGAACTTAATCACAGCAAGGGAGACAGGATACTTCTGTGTAGGGGCGATTGTTTCGATCTTGTTAGAGAGTATTTTAATAAGAATAATATATACTATGAGCCTGCAATCATTGAAGGGGTGCTCCAAAATGCTGTGGAAGGAAGATATATCCAACACCTTAGAAAACTTGGGATAACTTCTCGCAACCTTACAGAAGAGTCTGGTGCGCAAAGGTATTTCATCTCTTTTAGTTGGGTATGCCGAGATTTTCCAAATCGTGAACGCTTCGTCAAGACGGGATTCCCATCTTGGGAAAAGAAATGGAGAAAGATTGCTATAAAGAGATATATGAAATTCAAACGAAACATATCTCGTGAAGAGGATAGCATCAGGAGAAGGGCAAACCAAATATATGAACTTATGCTTGAGAATCCTATTTCTATAAGAGAATCTACCTCTAAGGATCAATAAAATAAATAAAATTTATTGACTTTTTTTTTAAATAAAGTTTAGTAGTAATAGTTAAAATTATTACATCAAATAGTTTTTTTTTTAATATTATATGATTAATTACTTTTTGTAGGTGCAAAAGGAGTTTTGAATTGGAGCGAGTTATAGTTTTTATAGATAATAGTAACATTTTCAAGGGCTTTAGAAAGTATGACATTAAGGCGGACTATGAAAAGCTGAAGAATGCCATAACCAGAGACAGAGAATTACATGGCATATTTTTATATGAAGGCGTCGTGTATCCTATGAGTCATGAGAAGAAGAACTGGTATGAGGAGTTAAGTAATCGAAGTGGATATATTATTAAAACAAGTTTTAACAAGATAGCTTCAAGTGGTGCCATTGAAAAGAAAGTTGATATCAAAATCGCGATTGATATTATCTCTCTTGCGTATGAAAATGCGTATGATACGGCGGTGTTGGTATCTGGAGACGGCGACTTTGTTCCTGTTGTAAAGAAGGTGAAGGAAATGGATAAAGACGTGGAATTATGGGCCTTCAGATATTCATTAGCAAATGCCTTAAAGGAAGAACTCACCCAAGAGAATATCTATTATCTCGATGATATTTTGAGTAAAATAAAAATATCTATTTAATGTTTGCTTAAAACCAATTTTAAGAAATACTTAAATTGATTTGATGGTTTGTATCATCTATGAGATTGAGAGGAATAGAGATTTTTAGAGAAAAATTACCATGGTACTCTGGCAAAAGAATATTTTTCCTCTTAATAATTCCGATAGCTACCGCTTTTTGTTCCCTACTTTTTCAGTTCACTATGGATTCTTCCCCCCGTTTATTCAAAAACATCCAATTCTTTCAGCTCATGGCTCCTTATATACCAATTATCGGTTCGGGTTTTATTTTGACTTTAGGATTCATATTGGTCTATTCCTTTTGGCGTCGAAAAGAGAACCTATTAAAAAAGGACAACGTTAAAGCATATCAGAAGGCACTTCCAATAGCCTTAATGGGAATTACTCTTGTGATCTCCTTTGTTATACATTCTATCTTTCCCCATGACTTTTTAATTCCAAATCATGATTCCTCAGAATTAAGCTGGTATTTTAGCATCCCCTTTTTCAAAACCCACGATTTCTTTCTCCTCACTCGAATAACATTGTCTTTCCTATTTATTGCACTGGGATTCTTGGTAGCTTTCAGATCTTTACTCATCTTCGGAATAGATAATATGGGTTTAGTATATGTATATTATCCTGAAGAATCAAAAATCGTAAATCACGAGATTTATTCTGTTTTGAGACATCCAACTTATCATGGGTTAGTCCTAATTCTTATAGGGAGTTTCATTCTTAGATTTTCGGTCTATTCGATTATTTACTTCTTTATATTTTTGATCGGAATTAATCTTCATCTCAAATTTGTGGAAGAAAAAGAATTAATACAGCGATTTGGAAAGGATTATCAAGAATATCGAAAAAGTGTTCCTGCTTTATTCTTTAGACCAAAAGATTTCAAAAAATATTTTTTGTTTCTTTTTTAATAAGGCTCTTGAAATGTATAACACATGAAAGATAAAAATAGGAATTTATACAGTAGTGAAACTCAAAATTTAACAGATGATGTTATTAATTATTCCATATTTTTTTAAATTGAAGTACGTTATTTCCACTAATTATTATATTATCTTAATCATGTTAGAATGGAATCTTAATCATGATAGAATGGAAGGTGATAATTGAATGAAAATGATTACGGGTGTAGATATTTTAGATGAAGAGATAAAAGAAAAATTAAAAACAGAAAATATTTATAAAGTTTTTAATAATTTTATTATTCCACTTATAACAGAAGAGGAACGGGAGTTTTTAGAGGAGCTAGAGCTGTTTTTACTCAAGGAACTTGAACCTAAAATAAATTTAAATGAGGAGGTTTACGAACTTTTTCCCATCCTCGGAAAGAAAAACTACATCCAGCGATTAAATCCTTATGGAGAGTCTGAGAGATATAACATGCGCTATGAAATGCTTTTAGCAATGGCGACATCGATTATTGATCCAGAATTAGATTTGGCACGAGTGGTCACAGGGGTAATATTTGCCAATCCATTGTTTCAATTTGGCAGAGGAGATAGAATTTCTGAAATTTTAAATGAAATAATCACGGGCAAAAAGATTGGTTGTATTTGTATTACTGAGAGAAGGCATGGTTCTGATGCGGTTAATATGGAAACTAAAGTCACCGATCAAGGAGATCATTTTATTTTCACTGGAGAAAAATTATATACGACTAATGGTCCAGTAGCAGATTATTTTATAGTATATGGAGTCTCTGAGAACTCAGATCCACGAGGAACCATGTATCAAGCAATTGCGGAAAGAGGGTATGAAGGATTGATAACTAATAGACTTGGCATTCAATCTATTCCACGAGTACAAATTGGCCAGACTCTTTTTAATTCTGTGAAAATCCCGAGGGAAAATATTCTTGGAGACAAAGGTCAAGGTTATAAAAATTTATTTTCTGGACTTGTAGCTGAAAGATGTTCGATCATTGGATCTAGTTTAGGTATTGCGTGGTTAACTGCAGTTACAGGGCTTATCTATACAAATTTAAGAATTCAATTTGGCCGTCCGCTATATGATTTTCAAGGAGTTTCGCTTCCTCAAGCCCAGAATTTTACTGAACTTATGGCAGCTACGGAACTTGGTTTTAAGTCGGCTTCTGAGTATAACAAGACAGTTGAGCGTAAACATTTCGATCAACAAAAATTCGTTAAATATAATGCAGCTTTTAGTTCAGGTACAAAATATCTAGCATCACACCTAGCTCATAAAATATCTTATGAAACCCAACAATTATGTGGAGGCATTGCGTTTACAGATAACCTGCGAATTGATAAAGCATTAGAAGTTGCTAAAGTTCAGGAAATCATAGGAGGCGCTCGAAATATCCAGCTCGAATTGGTTAGTAGAGCTATTAAAGATATGATCTCTCTATTATGATTGAAACAAAAGGTAAAATTAATGAGCAATTAATAGTAGACTTAATTATTTCATACACTCTTTTAATGAAATATTCATTGGTTCCCATTTTAAGTTTTAATCTATATTTGTTTTAAAAAATTTGTAGACTGTCTTTATTAATCTTCCTCTTTCTCTTCTTCCTTTTCTTCCTCTATTTTCTCTTCTTCTTTTTCTTCCTCTTCCTCTTTCTCTTCCTCCTTTTCTTCCTCTTTCTCTTCTTGCGCTACTTTTTTCTCTTTCTTTTTCTTTTCTTTCTTTTTCTTTTCTTTCTTTTTCTTAACCATTTTTTAACCACCTTTATTTTTTATTTTGATATAAAATCTCATTTTATTTTATCAAGTTAATATTCAGAGAGAACAAAATTTAAACTTTTACTCTTTTGTCCAAACTGATAAATTTTAATTGATTTTTGTAAGAAAAAAGAATAAGAAGAAGATTAAAAGCTAGGAAACTGGCAAAAGTTAAGTCAGATATTATAGGTACAGCATAAAAAAAGAAAAAAAATTAATAATTTGTTGTAACAAAACCGAAGAAGACAAATATGATTAAGCCCATTGTGAGACTCATAAATCCATAGATGTAATAAGCTCTAAGGTATTTATCACTTAAAAACATTAGATCTGTCATATACCAACTCACACATCCGCCAATTCCCCATATGGTTATATCAGTTATTATATTTGCAGCGCTGTCGAATTTGACTTTAATATCTACAAGATAAAGAATTGTATTTTCAATAACTTCCCAAAGACCTGCAAGAACAAGGATAATTATCCAATAAAGGATGAAACTTTTAACTTCTGGTTCGTTAATCGGATCTTTTGGATTACCAGTTAAATTTTTGATTATCCAGCCAAATGTGAATGCCAAAACGAAGAGTGCAACACCCCAAAGGAAATGTCCCACCGACCAATAATCAAATGATGCAGTTGAGACATCTGACTGGTCTAATGCCATTAGAGGAACACCAAATACGGCAGCAACAATAGCGGTTATAATCAGAATTATTATGAATCCTAGCATTATTAAGAGAGGTATCAATCTTTTTTTCATAATTAAAATCACTTAAATAATTCATTTGAATTAGAATTTCATTTATTATAACATCGAATAAGACTCCTTTTAATATATAACTTAACATTTTTAATATAGTTATAAAAGCACTTCTATTATTTATGATACCTTAGAGGGAGAACTCGTGGAGAAAAATAATCAATGTTTTGATGATATATAGAGTAAATTTAAGATATAAATAATAGAAAAATATAAAGGTGAGATTATCCATACAATCTCTTGAACAGAGGTTGAATTTTTGGGTGAATAAATCTTCCACACTATAAACGCGTGTAGATATTTTAAGTACCAAATCATATTTCAATTAATAGAGGGTAAAAAAAATGAATTACATTACAGATGTAAATGAGATAAAGCATCTAGTTTGTTTAAAATGCGGTTGGGGGCTCCCACTAATTCCCAGAGATAAATTTGTGGAACTTGAACTGGAATTTAGAAAACAACATGAAGCACATCCTTTAACTGTTTTAACTACTCCTGAATTAGATGATTTGGCCGAGAAACGTGCTGAATTAAGAAAATATGCAAATAAAGCTGACAGTTGGGCTAAAGTGAATAAGGAATGGGTAACTTAATCTAAATTTTTCACAGAAGCACTAAACTATGTTAATTCTCTTTCATCATGTGATAAATAACAAAGTCATTTAATTCATGGGATAAAAGGGAATAAGGTTAAGTTAATCTGCAGATTTGTAATTTTCCATTAATTTCTGTGAAAAAAATGATAAAATGGCTAATAGTTCACAGAAAATTTAAATATGAATGTTATTATGTGTAGCATTGCATATTTTCATGCAAAATTGGCGTATTATTGAAACATTTAGTAAAAGGGTTGTTGGTAGTTTTATTTAGAATTGGGATAATTATTACTCCAGGATTAAGGAATTTCTTAGCTAAAGAGTCTAATATTAAAAGGGATTAAATAAGATTAAAATGTATGACGCAATTTTCAAAATTGTCATATTCGGCGATTCAGGTTGTGGTAAAACAACACTAACAAGGCGGTTTATGACAAATTTATTCATAACAGATGTGCGTATGACAATAGGAGTTGATTTTGAGACTAAAATCTTTGAAATTGATGGGATGTTTGTAAAGTTGATGATGTGGGACTTTACTGGAGATGAAAGATTTCGTTTTATCTTTCCTCAATATATTCATGGTGCAATGGGAGGAATTTTAATGTATGATATTACTAATTACTCTTCTTTTTCTCATATTAGTAATTGGTTTTCAATTATAAATGAAACGAACCAAAAATTCCCGATTATTTTATTAGGCGGAAAGGTAGATTTAGATGATTATAGGGAAATAGGTTTTAAAGATGGAATGAGAGCTGCTAAGTCGATGGGTCTGAATGAATATATTGAATGTTCTAACAAAACTGGTGAGAATGTAACAAATGCGTTCGAAGTATTGACAAGAATAATGATAGATAAAATGTCTTTCAAAAATAATGCGGCACAAAGTATCATTACATAAAACAAACAGCCATTACTATTTTTTATGGGTTAAAAAATATAATTTCAAGTTAGAATGATTGCACCGATAAATGTGTATAATTAGTTTTCGTTTTTTTCTATAGGTATATAAGGCTATTATCATTAACATTACTGTAATATTTGAAATCATTATTCTATGAGTATATAGAGTAATTGAACACATCATCATAGAGATTAACTAAAAAGAGAAAAAAGAAAATGCCTGAATGCGAGTTTTGTGGAAAAGATATCAGAATTACTAAATGGAAGAAGGAGCATCATCATATCAATATATGTCAACAACCAAAAAAGAGATTTTTCTGTTCTCGTCAGTGTAAATTAAAATGGGTTTTTAACAGTAATGATTTGGTTTCGACATATTAATTTATTAATAATTGCTTAATCTACCACTTTATTGTCATTATTGTCGTGAACAAGGCTATAATTACCGTGTGTGACACTGTTAGCATAGACTAGCTGGAATAATAAATTTTTCCCTTTACATGATTAGATATTGTTTTTTCATGCGAAAAAGGGATAGAAATATGAAATTTATATGCTTTGATTTTTTTATTAATATCGGGTTGAGAAATTAAAATTTATTTGTATTAAACATTTATAAACATAACAAATAGTATTAAAATTAAAACAAAGAAAATCAAAATGTCAGATGAAGAACTTAGGGATCAAATTAATAAGATCGCAGTTGAAATAGAGAAAATTGAAGTGACAGCAAAGCAAAAAGAAACATACATCAAAAGTCGAATTGAAGAGAAATTTGGTCCTAAAATGAGTGAAATCGAATCAAAGCTGCAGGATCAACAAGCTACACTTAGCGAACTTAATAATAGAATTGATGATTTAAATTCAAAAAAGAAAGAATTAATTCCGATTGTAAAAAATTTAGAAAAAGAATATAATAATTTAAAAAAGGATAAGGGAAAAGAGTTAAACGATAAATTAAAGGCAATTGTTAAGGAAAAACAAGTTAAAACAAAAGCTATTGACCGGGAGATAAAATTGCTAGAAAAGGAGTTAAAGGCGAGTTGAACCACGCAATTTTTCTCTATTTGACAGAAGAGTTTAAAAGCAAATAACCAATTAATTATTCCAAAATTAATGTGATATCTAAAAAAAAAATGATAAGAAGGTTTTAATTATGAATGATGTTAAAAATGTTCATTGGGGGATTTTAGCTTCTGTTGCTGCTGGGATCTTTTTTGTAATGTTCATAGTCTTTTTTTTCGTTATGAAGATAACGAATATTATGATACTGACAATAATTACGTTAAAAGCTGAATTCTTTACGATGTTTCATACGTATATTATGGTTTTCCTTGCTTTAATTTTTATAATTCCCGCTGCTTTTCATATATATCTCGAGTTTTTTAAAGAAGATGTACCAAAAGTAAAAAAGAGACTAATATATATCGTTTATTATGTAAGTACGGTGGGATTAGCGTTCCTTGTTTCTTTTACTTTATTCGGACTTGGATTTGCACCTCAAGATTATATTACTGGAAAATTCTGTATTATTATTGGCGCAGGTTTTCTAATAGGTGCACTAGGAACAGTGGTAATAGTGGTTTACGTTTTACTATCTAGTTCAGGTAAACTTGGAGATTTTCTAACACTATTGATAACTGCTATACTGGGGATGATTGTTGCTAGTGTTGCTATTATTCTAAGCTTAAATATAATTCTTGGGTAATAAATTAAACCAGAAAGTTATAAATAAGTAAAATTCTTGTTTTTTCTTTTTTCTACATACTGCTGATGATATTCCTCCGCTTCCCAGAAATCAGATGCAGAGACTACTTGTGTTACAATCGCTCTTTTATAGCGTTTAGATGCTTCAAGTCTTGTTTTAGAGTTTAATGCCTTTTCTTTTTGCTCTGAATTGATATAAAAAATTATCGAACGATATTGGGCACCAATGTCAGGACCTTGACGATTCAGTGTTGTGGGGTCATGAATCGACCAAAACACATCTAAAAGCTCATCATACGTTACTTTTGAGGGATCAAAAGCAATCTCTATTGCTTCTGCGTGACCTGTTTTATGAGAACATACATCATTATAGGTTGGTTCGGAAAAAGGGCCACCAGTATACCCTACGCGAGTAGAAATAACACCCTCTACTTTTCGAAAATTGGCTTCTACTCCCCAGAAACACCCAGCAGCAAAAATAGCTTTTTGAATCACCATAATTTTAAATTAAATATCTTAACAGTTAAACCTAAGCCTAATTTTGTATAAACTTGGGGTGATTATTGGATTTTTCTTATAAGTAGTTAGAGCCAAATCCTTTAATGTCAATAAGGCAATAATTATAATACCAAAAATTTTTATTCAACAATATGGAATCTGAATTATCTAAAGATAAATGGAAAAAGAAACTAACAAAAGAACAATATCGCGTTCTCCGAAAGAAGGGAACTGAGCCAGCATTTACGGGAAAGTTTTGGAACCGTCACGAAAAAGGTGTTTATAAATGCGCGGGTTGTGGAGCACCTTTATTTTCTTCCGAGGAAAAGTTTGATTCTGGGACGGGGTGGCCTAGCTTTGATCGATCGATGGATGATGCTAATGTGAAAGAAAAACTAGATACGAGTCATGGAATGATTCGTACCGAGGCCTTTGTGGTAAATGTGGAGGGCATTTAGGACATATTTTTGATGATGGACCAAAATCAACGGGTTGTCGTTATTGCATTAATTCAATTTCCTTAGATTTTGAACCCAAAACTTAAGTTACCAATAGTCTCAAATAGAAAATAAGATTCTAAATATACATGGAATCGACAATCTATTTTTTTACCGGAACAGGCAATTCTTTAAAAATTGCGAAAGATGTTGCTGAAAAGTTAGGTGATTGTAAACTTATACCCATTGCAAAGATATGGCAAAAGGAAAACCTTAAGTCAGAAAGCGAAAAAATAGGTTTTGTTTTTCCCTTGTATTATTCTGGATTGCCAAAAATAGTCTATGATTTTATAGAAAAAATTGATTTAAGCAATTCTGAGTATTTTTTCACGATTGCTTCGAGTGGTGGGGATGTCACTGAGCTACCCCTACAACAAGTGAACACACTTTTAAAAGCAAAATCCAAAGCAAAAACGCTCAATGCAGGATTTCTAGTGACCATGCCAAATAATTATATTATTGGTTTCGATATTCACTCAGAGCAACGTCAAAAAGAATTTTTTGAGAAAGAGATGGAACAGGTCAAAAAAATTTCTGAAATTGTAAAAAATAAAAAAGGAAACCTGAATCAAGATATTTTCGATAAAAATTTAAGGAGAGCTGAGCGATTTAATGCTAAATTTCGAGAAGATGTGAATAAAAGTGATAAAAATTTCTACGCTGAGGATAATTGTAACAGCTGTGGCATATGCGAAAATGTCTGCCCTGTAAATAACATCATGATGATTGATGGAGTACCAGAGTGGCAGCACAAATGTCAACAATGTTTAGCATGTATTAATTTTTGTCCTGAAAAAGCTATACAATTTGGGACTGGAACATTAATAACACAGAGATATCATAATCCAGAAATTGCAATTGAAGAGATATCAAACCAGAAGAAGTAAAAAAAGAAATAAAAACGGAATTTATCACTCATTTAGTAAGTATTCTTTAAAGAATTTACGGTCTTCAATAATCAAATTCTTTAATAATAAAAAAGATAAGAGCTGAAGCTAGTAGTACAGCCCCAGCCATTGAAAAGACACCTCCAAATGAAAGAGCAATTAAAACATATCCACCTAAGATTGGTCCAATAGTTTGTCCTATGTCCATAATCGTACTCAGAACTCCGATAGCTGTTCCATAATCTTTTTTTTTAGCTAAATCTGAAACATAAGCGGCTGTAGAGGATATAACCATGGCCATACCTGTTCCATAGCTGCAGAGTATCAAGAGAAACCAAAAAAAATCAGTAGTAAATGGTATAAAGAATGATGCACTTCCTCCGAGGAGAAGCCCGATTATGATAATTATACGGCGTCCCACCTTGTCAGATAAAGTTCCCATAAGTGGTTTAAATATAACTAACATTAAAGTTAAGATTGCTGGAATTAATCCAAATATCCAGGCATCAAAACCAAGAGCCCCAGCGTATAGGATAATATAGAATTCAATAATCCCATACGCAAAATATTGGCTAGCTTGGACGATACAGATTGTTAAGATGATTTTATTGCTTAACACGTCTTTAATTCCCTGTAAAAATTCTTTTAATGTGAGTGAGTTATTATTATCCATAACATCCGTTTCGACGTGATCAGTCTGGTCAGTCTGAAAGTGGCGAGATCGATAAAGAAACACCATAAGGAGAAGAGCAATAATCCCTGAGAATGCACATCCAAGATAGACACCATAATAAAAATAATTTGTAACAAAAAGTATTAATCCCCCAGTCAGAGGTGCCAGAAAGCGTCCTACAAGTGTAATTGAAGAAAATAAGGATATATATTTACCCTTTTTATCAGGATACGATTCTGCAATAGCTGCTATTGCAACAGGAACGAAAATTGCGGTTGAAAAGCCATGATAGAATCGAATAGCCATCAATATCCAAATATTAATAGCAAAGAGATAAAGAAAGGGAGCACTCGCAAAGATAACCATTGAAACGAGGATAAGTTTTTTTCGACCATATACATCTGACAATCGCCCGGCGAACACGCTAACTAAAATTCCTGGTATGGTAGAAGCTGCAGTGACATACCCAATAAATTGCAATTCAAATTCAGAGGTTAATAAGGATTCCGCGAAGAGGGGCAAAATTGGGCTCTTAGACATAGTGGAGCTAAAAATTGCAAAGAATCCAATAAAACTTATGATAAAAAAATAAATAATTTTTCGATTCATATTATATTATCAGCTTAAAATTTGCTTGGTTATTGAAAAAAGCTAGTTAGCCTCTTTAATTTTAATTTTATAAATAAGAAAAAAAGAGTTTATTAAGAATTGAAAAATCAACGAAATCCAAATGCTTCAAGTAAATTTTTCACCTTGACTTTTTTTTTGTAAAAATGAATAAATCGCATTCATTACAGTAAATGCAATATTTACCGTTTCTTGATCATTTGGAGAAGATGGTTCTATTCCTCGTAAAACCATAAAGATACCATTTGATTCAGGAAAATTATACATTTCAGATTCCTCTGCTTGTTCGATATCATGGATTATTGCTGCAATTTGATGTATAATTTTATCCTTAATCTCATACTTCTGAATGATTAATTCAAAGGTTGTTTTCCCCTTTTGTGGATTTAGTTCAGCTCCAGGAAGAACTAAAGGAATTTCATTTTCTTTCCACACATAATCTCGTGAAACAAAAGCAAATTCTGCTTCAGAATCAACGAAATTTTTGATAAGCCATAGAGAGGAACAACGATCGACGTGCGGTTTAATCCGTGTTACCCAATTCATATTATTTCCTTCTATTTATTTTAATTCATGCAATTTTTTTTTTATGAATGCTTGTCTCTCGCCCCGATTTTTGAATTTAGCTAACTCAGCTTTATAGTTTTTACTAATTATTCGTTGTTGGAAATATGCATATACAGCATCGTAAACGGGAAATTCCCTTTCCAATGCCTCGTGATCAGAATCCACTAAAAGTGGTGTTCCAACAGCAATAACTTCTAAAGCCCATGCGAGTGGTTCTTCTTTTATCTTCCCCGTT
>JABUBN010000169.1_pt1 | contig 17649 bp, 17 predicted proteins | sample 7240341 | NCBI WGS metagenome assembly JABUBN01 (sample SAMN07256345, study PRJNA390944) | subsurface metagenome | isolation source: Methane hydrate marine sediment | place: Pacific Ocean: Eastern North Pacific, ODP site | reverse complement strand
AGATCTCCATATCTTTCAGGATTTTCATTTTTCATATTCTCAATAATTTTCAAGAATTTCTCATCAGCCAATCTTATCTTTAGAAGATCAAGAACAGCTTTTGATGCAATAATTTCACAATCTTCAAACTCTTGATTTCCCCAGATGTGATCATCATGATGATGTGTGAGAATAAGATACTTAGTTGGTAAACCCAAACATTCCTCTGCTTTTTCTCTTACTTCTTTAGCCATTTGAGGATAATGACCTGAGTCAATAAACACTAAGCATTCAGTAAGCTTAACAATGGATATATGACCTTCAAGTTCTTTGTAATAATAATCCCAGACTGATTCTGATATTTGTTCCAATTTAACCATGGTTCTCATATAAACACTAATTAAATGTTTAAAAATGTTAGGAGGATTTCTGAACTTCATTCAAAACGATTGAAAAATATAAATAGCAACTTAACATCTACACTTTGAAGGATATGTTAACAGATTTCTTATCTTCTCACTCATCAATAGAAAAAATTGTTGAAATTACTGTTGAACCAGAGACAGTTTATATGACTGCATCTAGAAACACTTTGGATATGAACTTTGATTTTATAATTGAAGGATTAACTGAGCGAAATCTAATTATTCGATTCATCAAAGTAGCTGTATATGATAGAAATGATGAATTGATAACTTTCAGACATTTGAATCACAATGGTGTTGGTAATCCAAGTATTCATACACTTGGAGAATTTACCTTAGAAGGAAAAAAGAAATTAGATATATTTAATCCATTCTTCAGTTTTCCAAAGAATACTCTGGTAGAATATTTACGCTATATGTATACTTTTGTTGACCAAGACACTGAGGAAGAGTTTTACTATGGAAATGTGATAGTTAAGCCAGAAATTTATGATCAACAGGTAAAACTATCATTACCGCTTAAAGGAAAACTTGTAATTCTTGATGGTCATGATTTCTACTCTCATCATCGAAGAGTTGCAATAAGCATATTACGAGAATTCACTGGTGATATGTTCAAATCTAATTTCAATAGATATGGGATGGATTTCTCAGTTTTAGGTGAAGACAACAATTTGAGAAGTATGACTGAAGAAGAGAAGGATAAGAATTACGATTTCCACTTCACTGATATCAAGAAATTTTATACTCATGAAGCTATAGTCTATGCTCCTGCTGAAGGAGAGATAGTAGACATTGTTGATGATTTAGAAGACCTATATGATGATCCATTCGATTTCACCTCAGCTATGGAAGAAAAAAGAGTCAAGGAATTAGCAGGTAATTATATCGTTATCAAACATAATGATTCTGAATACAGCCATCTATATCATCTGCTAAAAGGAAGCTGCAAAATTAAGTTGGGAGATTTTGTAAAAGAAGGTCAAGAAATATCTAAAGTTGGATTCTCGGGAGCTTCTAATGTCTATTCTCACCTGCATTACCAACTCTTAGATGGAAGTGATTTTCTAAGTGCAAAGGAACTTCCCACCAAATTCTCAAATATTTTACTCTGGCAAGGATCAGAAAAGAAGAAATATGATGAGCTAGTTATCAATACTGGAGATATTTTCCAACAAGGATAAACAAACTAGATAAGTAGTTCATTTACTCATCATGAAATAACTAATACTTAATATTAACCACGTATGATAATTATCGTTAGAAGTGCAATAATTACTAGCGCCATTGAAGTCAGTGTTATGATTGTTAGCTTAGGATTAAGTTTTTTAGGATTCTCTTGGGGTCGTGGTGCTTGCATCAAGAATATTGAAATCCAAACACAAATACTAAAGTAGGCAGAATGCCATATTAGGAAACCAGAAGAATAATCAATAGCCAATCTGGATACATTTACGATCATAAAAGCATCAACTATTGCACTCCAGCCAGTTTTAAATGCAGGCCATCCTGTTTGTGAAGTTTGAATCACCCATTGCCACATTCCGGGTAAATGAAAGATCAATCCGTAACCAACATAAATCATGCTCCAAGCTGCAATTACAATTGCAGATATCTTCAACATTCTCAATCGTGCTGCTGCTTTCTTATCTTTTATCAAGAAAACACGACGCAGTTGTATTATAGCTAGTGGTAGTATTGCTATGAATCCTATAGACCAAAATGTCTCCTCGATTACACCTAATAATCCAAATTTGGTGATCACCGAACTTGTAGCAAAAATATTTGCCAGGAATATACATATTGGTAGTATATATGGACCCTTTGTAAGATAGAATGACTTGAACTTATTGGAAAGTGCTCCTTCTTTAGGAGGTATGTAAGTATTAAACTTCAACATTGCTAATGCTATTAATCCACTGAATGCAAGCTCTGCAAACGTGGCTAACGATCGAATCAAGAGAGTACTATTTGCAAGGGTATCAAACCAAGCGCGTTGAGGACCATACCGCGATACAAAAACTGCTCGATATAAACCAACAACCGTAAAGATTATACCCATAATCAGCATCCAATTTCGATAATTTGTATTCGTTTCATCTTTTGGAATCCGGGATTGTTTGTAAATAACAATCGCACAAACAACTAGGCTCACGATGTTAATAGCAACCATTATCGACCACCAAGGCCATGCCCAACCAGTGTCATAAAAACTCATGTTTTTATTATCTCCTTTTTTTAAACTATTGTGAATATATCCTATCTTTGTACTTATATAAATTATTAGCATAAAAAGAATGGTTATTTTTACATTTTAATAAGCAAAAATACTTCTGAATTTTCAAATTATTTGGAGAACATTAAAATATGAAATCATTAAAAACATTCCTAGGTGCATAATTTGAGTGTTTTAATTCTTAACGGTTCATTAAAAACTGGAAACCAACACTTGTTATATCAAAGTGCTATTGAAAAAGAATTGTCTTCTAAAGGTATTTCCTATGAATCAATAATTCTTAATTCCACCGATTTAAGAAGTTGTATTGGTTGTTTCAAATGCTGGGATACAACTCCTGGAATATGTTCAGGTGTAAAAGGAGATTCAGGAAACTATATAGCTCGAAAGGTTATCCATAGTGATTTAATTGTCTTTCTCACTCCTTTAACTTTCGGAGGTTTTTCTTCTGAACTGAAAAAGATGATTGAAAGATTCCTCCCTCTGCTTCAAGCTGGAGTAGTATTAGTCAAAGGAGAAACTCATCATAAAAAAAGGTATGAAAAATACCCATCAATTCTTGCAATTGCAACATATGAAAATATTGACGAAGAGGAAGTAAATATTTTCAAACACCTGATGCATCGGTTTAGTCTCAATTTTTATCCTCCCAAATACATTGCGGAAGTATTGAGTTTATCTGAGAATCAAGTAGTTATTGAAGAGAAAATTCATCAGTTTTTAATAGAATTGGAGGTTATACAATGAATAATGTTTTACTCTTAAATGGTAGTCCAAGAGGAAAGAAAAGCAATTCAGCATCTCTAGGTAACTATCTATTAGGTCTTCTAAAGGAAGTAAATGTTGAATCAAAGATGCTTGAAACTCGAAATCAAATTAATACTGAAGAAAAAATAACTGAAATGCTTGAAGCAATTAAGGTAGCTGATTTCGTAATACTATTTACTCCACTTTATGATGATTGCCAACCTTATAATGTAGTAAAAGTTCAGGAAATAATCTTCAAACAAAAAATGAATCTTGAGAACAAATTCTTTCTACCAATTATTAATAGTGGTTTTGGAGAACCTGAACAAATATCTGAAGGTACTATTCCAATCTACAAGCGATTTGCATCACAAGTTGGATTCAAGTGGGGAGGTAGCTTAGCAATTGGTGGTGGAGAGATGCTTCAAGGTAGATATGGCAAACAACTTCACGAAGTTGGAAATATGGCTAAAAATGCTATAGTTGAATTAGAAAAAATCGTTGAATCTATAAAATCTGAAGAAGAGTATCCAGATACCGAAAAAATATTGATTCCTGGTTATTTCTATAAATGGCCTATGAAAAATCTAGTTACATATATCAATACTAGATCTTGGAAGAAAGTAGCAGAGAAAAAAGGAGAAAAAGTAGACGCACGACCCTTCCTTTGATTTCTTTAATCCATCTTAATCCATTCTTTCTGTAGTTCCAGCATTTCATCTAGAAAAGCATCTATTAGTTGCTTCCGAGGGAAATTTTACAAGATTTGAAATGTAGTTCTGGTCAAAAAGGGGAAGAAGAAACTTTACAGGAATAGATTCCAGAATTTAGGTTTATATTTTTGACTGAAAATCTTTAAATTATCTATCTCCAATCATTACATGCCTAGAGGTTTAGATATGAAAATTGTTGTTCTGGGAGTAGGGTATGTAGGAAATGTTATTGCAAGAGATCTAGCAGAAGATCCCTCAATTGAGGTTTCGATAGTTGATATTAACCAAGATGTTTTAGATAGACTAACACATGATTTTGATCTTCATGGAATATGTGCAGATTTATCCAATCACAGTATCATCAAAGATATTGTGAAGGATTTTGATTTAGTAATTGGAGCTCTTCCAAGTTCTATAGGCTATAAGTCTCTCGAGGCAGTAATTGAAGCAGGAAAGAACATAGTAGATATCTCATTTTTCGAGGAAGATGCATTAAGCTTAGATGAATTAGCAAAGGAGAAAGGAGTTACAGCTGTTGTTGACTGTGGAGTAGCTCCTGGTTCGAGTAACATCATACTGGGCTATATTGATTCTGTCTTAGATACAACAGAAAGTTTCCTATGTTATGTTGGGGGATTACCGGTAGAAAGAAACTGGCTTTTTGATTATAAATCTCCTTATCCACCCATTGAAGTAATCGAGGATTATATCCTATTAGCGAGATATATTGAGAATAGTGAGATAGCTGTTAAACCAGCATTATCTGAACTTGAATTATTAGATTTTCCAGAAGTAGGAACTCTAGTAGCCATCAATACTGATGGTCTTAGAACTCTCATCAAGACAATGGATATCCCTTTCATGAAAGAAAAAACACTACGATATCCTGATCATATAGAAAAAATGCAAATGCTAATAGAAGCAGGATTCCTCAATACAGAGGAAATTGATGTAAAAGGAAAAAAAATCAAACCAATTGAGCTAACAGGTAAACTTTTACTTGATCATTGGATGTTTGAAGAGGGAGATGAAGATCATACTTTTATGAAGATAGTTATTGAAGGAATGAAAGATGACAAGAAACTACGTTATACTTATGATATGCTTGATAAGTACGATAGAGAGAAGCGTATTTTATCTATAGCAAGAACAACAGGATATACTTGTACAGCTGTTGCTCAAATTGTACTTGAAGGAAAATTCAAAGAAAAAGGAATCATTCCTCCAGAACTATTAGGAAAACATTCAGAAGTCTATCACCAAGTTATTGAATACTTATGGAAGAGAAATGTGATATTTAAGGAGACTATCGAAGAACTGTAAGACCAAAATAATATACCAGAGTAGTTGATACATTGGACAATTACCTCAGAATCATCACTTCAGTCTCTTAACAAGAAAACGAAACTCTTCTGGACTATTCTCTTCGGTAGAGATTAGCTCCTGACCTGTGACATGAGCCCAGGCAGGAATATCCTTCTTGCTACCTGGATCAGTAGTTAGAATTTCTAACACATGACCAATCTTTAATTTATTCAATGCTTTCTTAGATTTCAAGACAGGTACAGGACAGTTAAAATTGCGTGCATCAAGAGTCTTGTGTATTTCACCAGCAAAAGCTTCATCCAAAGTTTGCTTTTCACTAGTTTTTCTAAGTTTATCTTCTAAACTCTCAGTTTCAGTGCCTTCAATAAAGTAAATGGTATCTTCAGTATTTACAGCTGTAGTGGTCGGATATCCTTTTCTATGCCACTTATTCATACCTCCTCTTAAACTCTTAACATCTGTAAATCCTACTTTGACCATAATTTCAGCTGCAACCAAAGACATTCCCCCTCCTGGACAAATAGTTACTATTTCTTTGTCTTTAAAAGAAGAAAGATGCACTAAGTTAGCTGTAAACTGAAATATAGGTAATAGCTTAGCATTTGGAATGTGTCCATATTTCTTATAAGCCCCCTCAGCTACATAAAATTCTGTTCTGTCTCGACAATCAATTATCAAAGGAGACTGATTAGATTTTATAAGATCATATAATTTATCAATTTTTATAACAGGTACGCCTGGAATATAAAACCTCAATCTTATAAGACTAAATAAAAATAGTTTCAGGAGTTTGAGAACCATTCTAGATGTACTAATTTCAATTTCTTTGATTGTATCACTGTTTTCCATCTTACTCACACAACATTTCTAATAATATAAATTATTTCAAATTACAAAAATGTCAATAATTTCCCAAAAATAGCTTGAAATATACAAGAATATCTCACCTTTGAGAGGATTCTAACAACATCAAAAAGGATGAGTTAGATTAAAGATATAGTGAAGGGAAACCTATTCTTTTGACACAGTTATGACTACACTTCCCTTTTTGAGCCCTGACTCGAAATAGCTATGAGCCTCAGCAATTTGTTCCAACGGAAAACTTCTATCTATGAACGATTTAATCTTCTCCTCCTCAGCTAATTCTTTGATGAAAATTAGATCTTCAGTCGTATCAATTGATATCGCACATTTTACTTTCTTGCTGCCTATTATTGAAGTCCTTAGCATTTGAAGAAGCTTTCTCGTTTTAAAGCTGGCATAAAGATAGATCCCGTTTTTCTTTAGCGCCCTTTTACCACGTGAAAACGAAGTCCTGCCTAATATGTCAAAAACAATATCATAGGTCTCACCACTTTTGGTAAAATCCTCTTTGGTGTAATCAATTACTTTATCGGCTCCCAGAGATTTCACTAATTCTAATCTCGGGGTACCACATACCCCAGTAACTTCTGCCCCAGAGTTCTTGGCAAGCTGAACAGCAAAATTACCTATACCTCCAGAAGCTCCATTGATAAGGACTTTTTGTCCACTCTGAATATTTACTTTTCTAAGGAGATTCAAAGCGGTCATTGCCCCAAAAGGAACGGTAGCGGCTTCCTCATAGCTCATATTGGTCGGTTTTATTGCCACCCTCCCTTCTTCAGACATACATAAATACTCGGCATAGGCACCCATACTCGGACCGCGATATCCAAAAACTTGGTCACCTTCTTGAAATAATTTTACAACTTTGCCTACTGCTTCAATTTCTCCAGCAAATTCACTCCCTAGTATTTTTCTTTTAGGTTTTTTGATACCAAAAGTTATTCGGTTAATGAGCCAGAATAAGAAAGGCATATTGAATTTGCGAGGGGAGATTTTTCTATTATTTCGAGCTATAATTTCCCCGTATGTTACTGGTGTCGCATATATTCTTATCAGTATTTCATTGTCCTTGGGAGTAGGTTTTTCTACCTCTTTGAGCTGAAGAACATCCGGTGGTCCATATTTTGTGTATACAATTGCTTTCATATCTATTCCTCTAAGTGTTGTTTTACTTGATTATAACCAAATTACCCTCTTTTAATTATTTAAAGTTTCTCTCTCAAAGTTCAAATAAACACAGAAAAAGAATAATAGAGTGTGAAATACAATTACAGAATCTAAAGAAAAAGAAGATTCAAACACTGAAATGTTTAATAATTATGATGATTCCAACGCTATTAAAGTAAGGGATTTAAGGAAATACTTTACTGGAAAAAGAAGATGGACGGCGTTAAAGTGGTTGATGGAATATCATTTCTCAAATTAATAGAAATAATAAAGGTTGTAATAATCTAATGATTTATAATTAAATAAACTATAAATATGAGAATAATCAATATTGACAAGGAATAAAATGAGTATTGAGGAAGAGAATGAACTGGAAGTTTTTGGTGCAACGATTGAGGGATTTTCTCAAGCATGTATCAATTTGAATATTGTAACAAGTTCTGAAACAAAGAGTCTAATTAAGGATGTAGAAGTTAATAAATGGTATCCCTTAAAAATTTTAAGAGATCTTGAGGGAATTGTGATAAAAAACTATGAAAACTATGAGCCAATTCTGGAAAGAGTAGGTACAGAAATGATGCTTGCATGGTTTAATTTTGGACCAGGTAAACAAATCATTAATAGAGGTGTAGATTTTTTACATTTTCAGAGTGGCTCACAAGGCTATGTAAGTGTAGTTAAAGGTCCTGAAAAACTCGTAGGAAGCTTCAAATTGGTTAAACTTGAAGAGAAGCTAGGAAGAGCTTTAATTCATAGTACAACACCATTTAATAAGAACATGGAGCGAGGTGTTATTATTGGGGGTATGTCTGCTCCAGGTGACCTTGATTATATCGATGTGAATAATGATGAGGATGAAAACTATTTCAATATAGAATTCCATTGATTACACTTGTATTATTTTGGTGATGAAATAGATGAATTCTGAAGAATTATTTAAGTTGAAAATATCTCCTAAAAAAGATGATCTAACAGACGATGATATAGCTAAATTATTCTTCAAATACAAAGGTCTTTTAAAAAAACTTGAAAGAGATGAAGCTTTTTGGGTAGCTACAAATGAAAACATTACAAGAGCTTATTTAAAGTTGGACAAACAGACAAGGGAACTTCTGGAAACTCAAGAAAAGCTCACTAGACAAGAAAGATTAGCAATTTTTGGACGGTCGATAGGTGGGATTACTCATGAATTTAATAACATTCTTACAGCAATAACTGGTGCAACTGAAATTGCTCTTGAAAATGTAAAAAACGATTTGTCCAAGCAAATGCTCAATATTATCCTAAAGCAATCAGAAAAAGCATCTATATTCATAAACAAAATGCTAGATTTCAGTAGGGTAAGTAAAATTGTACCTAAAATTGTAGAATTAGAAGCCTTTTTCAGAGAAGCTCAAGAGATCTTTTATGTTCTTTTTCATAAGAATATTATAATTGATTACAAAATAAATCCTTGTAAACTTAAGATCGATCCTAATCAGCTTCAACAAATTATGTTGAATCTTCTTCTTAATTCTAGAGATGCGATGCCTGAACAAGGTAAAGTGAATATCAGTGCTTCAATTGTGAAATCTAATGTTGTAAAAGATTTTGAAGTGAACAAAATTAGGCGTGGGGACTATGCCCATATTCAAGTTACTGATAATGGGATAGGAATGAGTAAAGAAGTTTTAAGTAAAGTATTTGAACCTTTTTACACAACAAAACCAGCTGGTAAAGGAACAGGTTTAGGATTATCACAGGTATATGGTATAGTAAGACTATACAGAGGTTACACTTATATCGAATCTGAAAAAGGGAAAGGAACAAAATATCATCTTTATTTTCCAGTTAAACTTCAGTAATAATCAGACCCCAAGTTTTCTTCTAGATACTTCATATCTTTACCATCTTCAATAAAAGTTCCAAGATTACCTATTCTCAAATTTCTCAATCCTTGTTTTTTCATTGATTTATAACTTTCAACAATCTCTTCCTTCCTTGGAGCTCTGTAAATTGGTTCTGCTAATTTATAGCATGGAAAGAATGCTAACAAGGTTGTTGGAATCCTTGAATCAACACTTGCTATTAATCGTGTTATTTTTTCATGCTCATCAGTTTCTATGAAAAATGGAATGTACACTGTTAGAACTTCTAATGTAAAACCATGATCTATAATTCTTTCAACACTTTCTAGAATGTGTTCATTTGTTGTTCCACATAGCTTTTTGTACTTTTCTTCTGAATAAGCTTTAATGTCTAACCAGAATGCATCTATACCTCCAGCTGCATAAGCTTCCAAATTTTGAGGAGTTAAACCATAACCATTTGTTTCCAGAAGTATCCAAAAATCATCCAGTTCTTTCTTTATCTTTTTTGTTACTTCTAAATAAAATTCAGGTTTGCACATAATATCTCCCCCTGTAAAAGCTGCTATATTCCTTGCAGGACCAAAACCTTGTGGACTTAGAACTACTTGTTCTGGTTTCAACTTCTTAGGGCACTCTTCTGATTGTTCTCCATATAAAGCACAAGATCCACAATGTCGACATAATCGATGAGCATGCCAACTTGTTGCTGCTTCTCTTGGTTCATAAACTGTAATATGCTTACTGTAATCTATAGCTGCTTTTGCTATTTGATCTGTACTCATCCAATTACCACTGACCACTTTACTAAAATCATGAGAATGACATTTCAAACAAGTATGGTTGCAACCACTCTGATAAATAGAAAGATAGTCTTCTGGCCTTGAAAGATGATAGGACTTGATTACCCGTTCTAGATTGCCGTTCTTCTTCCTTAGAGTTAAATCGCATGCTCTTCCTTTAGAACCGTCTATTTTTCTACTAGGCATGAACCTGATGAATATCCTTGTTCTACCATTTCACATATTGTGGAGTTAGAAATCATTATTTCCAGAATAATATAGTAAAGTACGAATAAAAAAGCTTTGACTACACAACAAAAAGTCACCTGAAGGAGTATTTCATCTCGTACGAAATAAAGAAACCTTCGTCTAATGAACAGTAAGGAATCAGACTACTTAATGCTAACAAGATATAATTTGGGACAGAAGTATTTTCATGGATGTCGTTGCTATTAAATTCAAATATCAATGAAAAAAGAGTTAGAGGAAAAAAGAGAAAATTAGGATTAACGATATTTTATTCTTAATCTTCTTCTAATTCTATTGTTTTTTTATGCATGAGGTATCTTTCATAATCGAAAGTGATGTGACCATCATCTTGTTTGGAGAAAGGAACATCCATATTACCTTGAGGTAAAATCACATAGAAATCCATAACTTCAGGGTCATCATTTTTAGGAATTAAAGGGAGTTTAAATTTCTCTTGCCAACTACCTTCTAAGTAAAGGATACTCTCTTTTTCCTTAATTTCCATTGTTAAAGTTTTCTTATATGCATCATATCTCCCACAGAGTTTTTTGTAATGCTTCTTTCGGATATGATAAGGCATAACTTTTTCTGGATCTTTACCTAACAGCAAGGCTAAAGCTGTATGCATTAAATGAGTAGGCAACCACGATACGTTGTATAATTGAGCAAAAGTCATATTTATTCAAACGATAATTTGCATAGATTTCATACGATAAAGCATCAATTTCTAGTAATAGATCTTTTTGTTTCTTTGATTCTTTGCGAAGTTCTATTGCTAATGTAATGGTTTTACTATACTCTCCTAAACTAGTGAAAACTTCACACTTCTGGTATAGCAAAGTTAAATTCTCTTTACCAGTCAATGTTTCCTCTTTCTGAAATTTGTTTATTACATCAAGTGCTTCTTTATATGAGCCTTCTGCAATGAGATTTTTAATTTTTATTGATTGATTCTCATTCATTGTGATAACCTCAAACGAGAAACTAATGATTTATATTTATTCCATATTATTAATATTCTTGTATCTAATACATGCTACAAAGTAATCTTCCTCAACCTTTTCAAGTTGTGGGTCTATTTTGAAGCAATCACCTTCTGCATATAGACATCGATCTTGAAATCTACATCCTTCTGGTATGTAAATACCACTAGGAACTTCTCCTTTAATTGGTAACTCCTCAATTCTTCTAGCATCTGGGTCAGGTTTAGGAACTGCAGCAATAAGGGCTTGAGTATATGGATGCAAAGGTTGCTTAATAAGTTGTTCAGTTTCACCTTGTTCAACAATTCGCCCTAGATACATAACAGCTATACGATCGCACATGTTACGTGCTAGAGCAAGATCATGAGTAATAAAGAGAAAAGCTGTTCCATGTAATTTAATTAGTTCTTGCATTATTTTAAGCACTCCAACACGTATAGATACATCTAACATGGATACAGGTTCATCAGCAACTATAAATTCAGGATTTAATATGAATGCTCTAGCTACTCCTACTCTTTGCCTTTGACCCCCACTCAGTTCATGAGCGTATCTATCGAGAAAATCCCTAGCAGGAACAAGTCCAACAGCTTCCATTTCAGCAATAACTTTTTCTTCGATAACAGCTTCATCTCTATCAATTTTTAAAAGTCTTAATGGTTCTGCTACAATATCTAGAACCCTAAATCGAGGACTTAAAGAATCATAAGGATTCTGGAAAACTATCTGAATATCTTTTCGTAATTTTTTAATTTCTCTTTTAGAAAGACTAGCAGTGTTTGTTCCTTTAAAATAAATTTCCCCACTTGTTTTATCAAGAAGATGAAGTAGTAGAAAACCTGTTGTAGATTTCCCACACCCACTTTCGCCTACTAATCCAAAGGTTTCACCACGCATTATCTTAAAAGAAACACCATCCACTGCATGAACATAAAGTTGTTCTCCACCTGAAAATATTCGTTTCAAGAAAACTATGTTTGATTTCCATCCATCTTTCGTAAATAGTTCTCTATATGTTTTTGATATTATAGTAGCTATAGAGTGATTAAAGCACTTGAATCCACTAGTCAATTTGTTTTGGATAATTATTATAAATGGTTCATCATTTCTTTTTAGATTTATCCAAGTTTCCTTTAAAAATGGTTTTCGAAGAAAGTTCTTTATAGATTGAGTGATTGCGGATATTTTTTCTGTTGGAATTAAACTAGCAAGAAAACCTTTCATTACTGGGAAAAATTTTTTCAAATTAACTGCTTCTATTACAATATTATCATCAGTCATTATCTTCCTCATTCTCCTTGTTCTGATACAGATGGCATGCTACATATCCATCTTTAGTCTGAGTATTAATTGGTTCATCTATTCTGCATATTTCCATAACTTGAGGACAACGAGGATGGAATCGGCACCCAGATGGTGGATTAATTAAATCCGGGGGAGAACCCTTAATCTCTATCAACGCTTTCTTAGGTCCAGTAACACTTGGAAAAGCATCAATCAAAGCTTTTGTATATGGATGAAAAGGTTCCTTGAAAAGCGTTCGTAGTTTGCCATATTCAACAACTTTTCCAGCATACATAATAGCAAGAGTTTCGCAAACTTCAGCTATAACAGATAGATCATGAGTAATCATTATCATAGAAAGGTTGAACTTTTTTTGTAATTCTTTTGTTGCTTTAAGAACTTGTGATTGTACAATAACATCTAAAGCAGTCACAGGTTCATCAGCTATAACGATATCAGGATTGCTTATCAAAGCCATTGCTATAAGTGCTCTCTGTTTCATACCTCCACTAAGTTGGTGTGGATAATCCATAGCTCGTGATGAATCAATCCCTACAGTTTCAAGAATATTGATTACTCGCTCCCAAGCTTCATCTTCATCAGTTTCAGGTTCATGGATTTTTATTACTTCCAAAATTTGATTACCTACTCTATGAACGGGATTCATCGCATTCATTGCCCCTTGAAAGATCATAGTAATATGATGGCCTCTAAATTTTTGCATTTCTTCTTCTGTTAAATCTAATATGTTTTTGGAAATTTCTCGTTCACTCTTCCGCCTAAATAACCTTTGTAAGCGAGATCTAGGACCTTCTAAATCCATAAAAGCTTGAGCTCTATCGTACAATATCTCTCCTTCAACTATTCTACCTGGTGTTTGTATCATCCTCATGATGGAAAGACATGTAGTTGTTTTTCCACACCCACTTTCTCCTGCAAGTCCTAGTACTTCTCCTTTTTGCAGACTCAAGCTAACATCATCAACAGCTTTGACTGTCCCTGCGCGGATTTCATAATATGTTTTTAAATTCTTAATCTCAAGTAAAGCCATAATATTACCTCTGTCTAAGCCTTGGGTTCACAATTTCGTCGAAAGCCATACCAACGAAAGCAAAACTCAATGTGATCAATCCAATAGCTATACCTGGGGGCCAGAAAAGCCACCAATTTCCTGAAGCGAAAGCTGCATGAACTTGTGCATTATGTAGCATTTGACCTAGAGTCCAAGTTAGAGGGTCACCTAAGCCTAAATAGGATAAGAATGCCTCATAAAGTATTGCTTGCCTCATAGAAGTTATAATCATTGTCAACATTAAGGGGAAAACATTTGGTAAAATGTGTTTAAAGATGATATAAGTTCTACTTGCACCTGAAGCTTTTGCACCTGTGATAAAAGCTCTTTGTTTAAGCGATAAAGCTTGACTACGTATTAATCTTGCTGAAACGGGCCAGAAAACGATAATATAGATAGATGCTATAATGAACCATTGAGGAACAATGTCAATCCACGGAATTTTATCAACTAATAATGGAGCGATAGAAGCAAGAACGAGCATTAATGGTAATGCAGGAAGAACTAGAATAACGTCAGTAATACGCATGATTAAAGTATCAACCCAACCACCGATATATGCACTTGCTACCCCAATTGTAGTACCAAAGAGAACTGTTAAACTACCAGCAACTACACCAACAAGCAACGAAACACGTAGACTTTCTAGAAGAATAGTAAAAACATCTTGTCCATAACCATTAGTACCTAAAAGATGATCCCAATTAGGTCTAACATTTCTATCAATAGTAAAAAAACCGTAAGGGTCATAATCTGTTATATCTGGTCCTATAATAGCTAATATAATAATAGTAACCATCATGACTAAACCAATAACACCCATCCAGTTTCTGCTGAAAATTTTTGTTGTGGAACCCCATTTTCTCAGACGACGTTTCAGATTATTTGGATTTACAACCATTCTAAACAGATTTGTAGCTTTAATTGCCATTTTTATATCTCCTATTCACTCCTTATCCTAGGGTCAACAAAACCATAGAGAAGTTCAGCAAAAAGTAAACCCAGCAATGTTAAACCTGCTATAATTATAAATGAACCCTGAAGAAGAGGATAGTCCTTATATAGAATCGCTTCATATAGCAATCTTCCAGTTCCAGGATAGGTAAACACTGTTTCTACAAGAACTGAACCCCCAATTAAACCACCTATGCTCATACCTATAGATGTTATAACTGGGAGAATAGCATTTCTAAAACCATGTCTGAAAAGTATTTGTTTGTCATTTAAACCTTTAGCTTTTGCAGTTTGAATGAAATCTTCTGTTTTAACATTAATAAGATTACCACGCATGAACCACGACCAACCTAGAATCCCTGCAATAACTAAAACTGTCAATGGAAGAACTAAATGCCATAATACGTCTAATATCACTCGAAAAGTACCTAAACTTTCTATGCCTGGAGTTTTAGCACCAATGAAAGGAAAATAAAAGGGCCAATTGTGTATTCGAGCTTGGTATCCAAAGATAGAAATGAAAATCATTCCAACAAAAAACAAGGGAATAGCGTTGTATACATTATATGTTAAGACAAATGCAGTATCTGTCTTTGACCCTCTTCTCCATGCAATCAAAGATCCTAAAAGGATACCTATAACTGCATTAATAATGAATGCTGAACCGAGTAAGAGAAGAGTCCACGGAAGTCTTTCTCCAATTATTTCACTAACAGGTCTTTTATGAAGAAAAGAATACCCTAAATCACCCTGAAATAGATTCTTCAAGAAGATTAAATATTGTTTCCATAAAGATTCATTCAGTCCCCACCTATCTAATAAAGCATCTCTTACTTCAGGTGGAACGCGAGGATCTGTAGCAAAAATATTTGCAGGATTACCTGGCATAACATGATAGATAAAAAATACAACTGTTATAGCTGCAAAATACGCAACTACTGCAAAAAGAACTTTTTTTGCAATATAACTTTTTAATCCCATTAATATAACACCATCTCTATACTTCAACTACTTGAAATACTTTTAAATTTTTCGGGAAAAGATATATGTTTAGTAAAAAAGTGACAATCTAAACATAATTGTACAATTAAAATCAAAAAAAGAATGGACCTAGGATTTGGATTATTCAAACCCTAGATTCATTTAGTATATTTTTATGGCAACAATTTTGTTTTTACTTTCGTCTTTTTCTGAAGTATGTTATTCCAAGAATAAAGCCTACAGCTAAAACTGCAGTCATTATTTCGAATCCTGGAGCACCTTCATCTGGTTCAATTAGGTGAACTGCCATCCATGATTGCCAGTTGTCTGGACCTGTAGTATTACCCATAATCCAGCCAGTGAATTTATCTGTTCTGTAAAGGGTTACACCACCAGTAATTCTTATTGGTAAGTATGGTAAATCCTCTGCTATAAGTACTTGAGCTTCATCTAGTTTTTGTCTAACGATTGCTTCATCAGTTTCATAAAGGACTTCATCAACTAATGTTGTAACTTCCCAACGAACAGAACTGTTCCAACCTGGAATGTTTACATTATCTGATCCCCACCATCTATTTGCGCTGAACATCCAATATGCCCAACTTGGGTGGAAATCTGACCAAAAGCCTGTCCAGCCAAGGAAAGCCCAATCATAGTCATATTTACCTGCATATGAACCACCAGGTCCACCTACTGTTGACCATAGTATATCCCAAATGACTGGTTGAACAGTTATTGAGATATTCAGAGCCAACATATAGTTTTGAATCATACGAGCAGTATCAACTGACTCCTGATATTCAGCGCTAACTCCTAGATTAAATTTTAGGGGGTCACCTAGACCATCTTCACGGACTTTGTCATTATCGGTATCTAAGAATCCTAGATCATCAAGCAGTTGATTAGCCAGAGCTACATCATAGGCGTACTGTTCGATGTCTGGGTTATAATATGCACCATATGGTAAGCTCATTGAAGCAGGAGCTACAAGTCCTCTTCCATATCCTGCAATTTCCATAATTTCAGAACGATTGATTCCATGTAGAACTGCTTTTCTAAAATTCACTTCATCATTTGGATAACGTCGTTGGTTCAAACCTAAGTACATAATATAGTCATTAAGATATTCATGAATTTCAATGTTGGGATCACTTTTAGCAACATTTTCTAATTCAGGTGGAACTGCACCTAGTAATTCTATATCTCCTACACTTAGAGCGTAGTAACCAGCTTCAATTTCTCTGATGATTTGTACGATTTTTGTCTCAACCCATGGTCCATCAAGGTAATATTGATCATTTCTTGAGAATCTGAAAAAGGAGCCGTGAGACCATTCCTCTAATACGAAAGGACCACAACCTACAGGTTCCTCATTAGCAAATGTGTAAATATCAGTTATATCTTCCCAAATATGTTGAGGTACTATCCAAGTTGTTGCAAAATCGTATAAAACATCAGCAGGTTTTGGTCCCCACCAGAATTCTACTTGAATCTGCGTATCACTTAGGACAGTTATGTCAAAAATCTCATCAAAAAGCCAGCTACGTCGTGGAATTGCAGGATCAGTCCATAGCAAATACCAAGTATAATTTACATCATAGATATCCAGAGGTTCACCGTCTGACCAGTAAACATCTTCTCTAAGTGTAAATATCCACTTTTCGAGAGTTTCATTATGTGTCCAACCTGTGCATAACACAGGAGTTGGTTGATTGTTTATGTCATTCTGTACTAGAGCATCATATATGTGCCCAATTATATAACTTTCATAGGTTGATCCCCAAGTAAAGGGATTCAAAGTCAGTGCGTCAGAACCCATTGGAACGGTAAGAGTACCGCCAACAAAGGGATCTTGTGCAAGAACAGTAGAATAGGGTGAAAATGTCATAATGAATGCCATAAAAATTGTTGAGGTAATTAACAATTTTTTATTCAATTTTTTTCAATCCTTTGTTTTTTTTCTTATACTTTCTTTGAGACAATTTCAAAGACACTTTTTTATTGTTTAAATATATATATAAGATTTTCGGGGGATAA
>JABUBN010000168.1_pt1 | contig 17710 bp, 15 predicted proteins | sample 7240341 | NCBI WGS metagenome assembly JABUBN01 (sample SAMN07256345, study PRJNA390944) | subsurface metagenome | isolation source: Methane hydrate marine sediment | place: Pacific Ocean: Eastern North Pacific, ODP site | reverse complement strand
ATTGAATTTCCCGGATTAATAGTAATGTCAAGCGGTGAACAACTTGCGCTTGTCTCAATAGCCATTACAGTTCTTACACGCGGATGAACCGTAATATTTTGTGCAATAGAATCAAAACAACCGTATGGTGATTCGGCAAGCAATTGAACCGCATATACTGTGTCGTTTATTCCGTAGTTATCAAAGGTATTTGTAGGATTCAGCAAGAAAGACTGGGAATAATCTCCAAAATCCCATGTAAAGCTTGTACTATCGTAATTACCTGTTGTTTCATTAGTGAAATCCACCGTTAACGGATGGCATCCCTGGGTTGTATCTACCGAAAAACCGGCGGTTATTCTGGGCTTCACCCTTACAATCTTTTCCCTGATACTCTCGCAACTGTTATAAGGGGCAAATGAGTATAGACTAACAGTATAGATTTGTATGGTATCCGTATTGTTGTCAGGGAATGAATGAGTGAAAACATAAGGTATAGTATCCTGATTCACTTCTAAGTAAGGATTGTCATACACCCAGATCATTTTATCCGCATAATTGGTATCGGTCTGATTTGTCAATGTCGGAGCAAAGGGAGAACAGCCAACAGTTTCACTGACAGTAAAATCAGATGTAGGTCCGATATAGATCCTTGTTAACATGGTGGGGGATGAACAGAATGGGTTGTACGGATACCTTTCCTGAACGTAGTATTGTTGTATTCCCTGAAGTAAATGCATTGTTCGATGCAGATGCTATTGAGATATGCGACTCAGATTCAATTTTGTTTACAAACAACTCGATAGGGTATGAACTGTTTTACAATTGGGATTTTGACGATGGAACAATCTTTCAGGATACCCTGGGGGCCGCAATGTCACATAACTTTTTTAACAGATCGGATATTGACTCAGTTTATAGAGTCACACTTAGAGCAAGTTCAGGTTGTTTCTGCGAGAGTGAATATGATACGCTTATCACTGTGCATCCTTTTATCAGGGCTAATTTTGGTGTCGATTATGATAATAACTGTACACCTGTACTGGCTACCTTTTCAAATCTGAGTGTCAGAGCACATCAGTTTGAATGGGATTTTGGTGACGGTTCACCGATCTCCGCAACATCAGATGCTTCGTTTACGCACCAATACTGGAATAACAGTGTGTCTACCGATACAACGTATTACATACGTCTTGTCACTGAGAATAACGAAGGATGTACCGACACGTTGATACGTACTATTTCTATATTTCCGCATGTTATAGCAGCCTTTGATATGCTTGATTCGATAGGTTGTTCACCCCTGTCGGTGACGTTTCAAAACAATTCATCAGGAGGGTCGCTCTTCTACTTGTGGGATTTTGGCAACAGTACAACAAGCACGAATCCTGCTCCTTCATTTGTCAAGGAATACTTTAATTTATCTCAATATGATACTACATATTACATTTCGCTTACCGCTTCTAATCCCTATGGTTGCGATAGTGCCATGTACGATTCGGTAAGCGTGTTTGCATCTATCGATGCCGATTTTAATTTACCGGCAGCCGATAGTTGCTCGCCTTTCACCATACGACCTGAAAATTTATCATCTGTTGGTGCCAATATATTTGAATGGGACTTCCTGGGTAGTGGCCTTGGAACATATAACGATTTTGAACCTGTGCTGCCGTCATTTACCAACCCGACAGCAGATGCGGATACCATTACAGCACGACTTATAGCATATGGTATTAATGATGCTGAGCACAGAGCTTGCGCTGACACACATTCCGTACAGGTGATCGTTTATCCTCTTGTAACCGCCAACTTTGCTCCTGACCAGTATACATTCTGTTCACCGGATACAACAGTCATAACAAACAATTCCACCAATGCTGATGAATATATCTGGGATTTTGGTGATGGTTCCGGTTCTGCTGCAGTGAATCCAAGTCACTTGTTTGAGAATTTCGATAAGATCAATGATAGAACCTATACAATTGAATTGGTTGCCCGATCGGAACACAATTGTGCGGATGATACTTCTTTACTTATCACAGTTTACGCAAAACCTAATGCAGACTTCTATTTCCCGGTTACAGCCGATTGTCCGCCTTTTAACGTTCAAATGATAAATTCATCGACCGGATCGAATCTTTCTTATTTCTGGAATTTTGCCGAAGAGAATACAAGCACGCTTGAAAACCCGAACAATCTATTTGGTAATGATTCATCAAGTGTAGTTGCCAAACCAATTACCCTCACTGTAACATCAGACAGAGGGTGTAATGACTCAATAATAAAATCGATTAATGTATATCCAAATGTAACGGTAGAGTTCATAAGCAATGTAATTGAGGGTTGTAGTCCCCTTGTTGTCGATTTTATCGGAGATACTGCAAACATAAGCAGTATGATATGGTATATTAACGGACAGGCTTTCAGTACTCTTAAAGATCCTTCGCACAGGTTTGTAAATGATACTCCCGGTGATGAAATATTCGATATCACTTTTAGTGCAATATCAGAATATAACTGCTTTGATGATACTACCGGCACAATAACTGTATTCCCAAATCCGATCGCAGAATTTATACCTGAACCGATTTTACAGTATTACAACGCCGAGGAAGATCAGACAAGCGTAACCTTTAATAATGAGACCTTTTTTCAGGATAGCTGGGTTTATTACTGGGATTATGGCTATGGCAACAATGACAACCAGGCTGCTGCTACCTTTGATTATATTTATGGCAACATGTTTTGGGGTGATAGTGCAAACAATTTCTATATTCCTGTACAACTTGTAGCATGGAATACCGATAATCCGGAATGCCGGGATACTGTGATCAGGGAGATTCAAATAAGACCACCAATACCTCTGATTGCCCTGGAAGAAGATATCGCTGCCTGTGTTCCATTTGCTATAGATTTTGAAGCGACCACAAAATATGTGTATGAGGATCAGTACGAATGGGATTTTGGGGTCGATGGCGCTACTTCTAATGAACCTGCTCCGGCATATACATATACCGAACCAGGTATTTATACGGTCAAACTTGTGGTAAGAGGTGATGGTGGCATCAATTGGGATGACAGGATTATTACAGTATATCCCAAGCCTGAAGCAGATTTCTCATTCAATGACTCAACAGTATTTGTAAGCAGTCAGAACAGTCAGGATGATATCATCAATTTCTATAATCATACCCGGAACGGAGAAAGCTGGGAATGGTATTTTGAAGGCAATTACACTTTAGGACCACAATCTGTTGAAGAGGAGCCAATATGGTTTTATACCGATACAGGTACTTTTCATGTCATTTTAATTGCTGAATCTGTTGAGAATTGTCTGGATACAATGGTACATCCAATTCCTATTCATGTATTGGGTGAAGGAAGGGTTGAGTTTCCAACAGGATTTTTCGCTGATCCTGCCGGGGCAAGAGATGAGTGGGTAGAAGATCCGGAAGATACTGACTTACGTATTTTCAGACCTTACGCACAGGGCGTAGCAGAATATAAACTGGAGATATATAACCGATGGGGAGTACTTATTTTTGAATCACGGGATGTTAATCATGGCTGGAATGGTTATATTCATGGAAAACCTGCAAAACAGGATGTATATCTGTGGAGAGCAAAAGGAAGATTCACTAACGGTCAGCCTTTTGAAGTAAGCGGGGATGTCACTTTGATAGTCGCTCCTATTAACTAAATAAAAGCCCGTTTTATAGTTGCTTACTGTTTATAACTTGTTCTTTGTCAAATATATTTCAGTTGTTAAAAGATTTATTTTCGTTTTCTGAACCAACTTATTGTTATTACGTAACATAGGGTAAATGTTAAAAAACGGTGCGCAAAATTCTCATTTTAATATTGCTATTGTTCGCTTTCAAAGGAGTATACTGTCAGGACCCGCAATTCTCACAGTTTTATTCCAATCCGCTCTATCTTGGCCCATCGTTTGCCGGAGCAGTTGAAGGAAGCAGAATCTGTCTGGTTTATCGAGATCAATGGTGGGAAGCTGCTTCACCGTTCAGAGTATATAGTTTTTCCTACGATCATTATTTCTCAACTTTCAATAGTGGTGTGGGTATTTTGGTTTACCAGGATGTTGCAGGAACAAGCAAACTGGGGTCCCTGAATATTGGCATAAGCTACTCATACAACTTTAAGATTTTCAATGTTTGGCATGTCAGACCCGGCTTGTCTTTTTCTTATGTTGAGCATGGTTTTTTCGGTGATCTCAGATTTATGGATGATATTATCGGGTCGAATCCTGATGGATCAACCGCAGCACCTGATCAATCAAGGCAAAAATCAAGGGACATTGACGTTGGAACTTCAGCACTGGTGTATACAAAAAAGTTCTGGATAGGTGCAACAGCAGACCATCTGCTTACACCAAATATTTCACTGTATGCTACAGAGTCAAAAATCGACATTAAATATAGTTTTTACGGTGGGTATGAGTTTAGAAGAAAAGGCAAATTATTAAAACCCAGTGACGAGACCATGACGTTTGCATTTATGTATAAAAACCAGAAGAGTATTCAACAGCTTGATCTTGGCGTCTACTGGTATAATTATCCTATTGTACTGGGGATCTGGTACAGAGGTATTCCACTGGTAAATTCACACAGGGGAGACGCAATGGTATTTCTGGTAGGTATAAAAACACGGCAACTGAACATCGGATATAGCTACGATTTCACAATTTCCAATTTGTTATCAGATGTTAGGGGCTCGCACGAGGTTACTCTCACCTATAAATTCCTTCTTCCGAAGAGATCAAAAAAAGGAAGGGTTCCCTGCCCAGAATTATAGTAATAGAGGCACCCTGATTATTATCCTGCAGCTAAGCAATATTTTTCTCTTTTCCCCCCCCACTTATCTCTAAAATCTTATTTTTGTATCGCAAAAATTTGATAATCATTTAGAACGTTCATAATGAAAAATCTATCAACAATTTTAAGTGCAATTGCATTGGCGGCTATTATTGTACTTTATATCCTGTTTTTTGCTAACAAGAATAACACTGCTTCAACTGATAAATCAGATGAAGAGAAGATAGCCTTACCTACGATTAATGGTGGTATAGTGTATCTAAATATCGACAGTGTTCTCAGCAATTACGACATGTACTCTGATTTGCAGAAAGATTTACAGGGAAAGGTTAAAACCTCTGAAGCCCAGCTGGCCACAAAAGAGAAGGCTCTTCGGAAAGACATGGAAGACTTTCAGTACAAGATCGATCGTCAACTCGTAACCCGTGCAGAAGCTGAACAGATCCAGCAGCAATTAATGCAAAAAGAACAGGCTTTGTACCAGCTTCAGAATAATCTTCAACTTCAGTTGGCCGAAGAAGAACAGGTAGCTCATCGCAAGGTGTTGAATTCTATCATGGAGTATTTGAAAGGTCTTGAAGCAGCAAGTGAGTACCAGTTTATTCTTGGAACTACTTTTGGAGGAAATATTTTGTATGCTAACGACGAATTAAATATAACAAAAGCAGTTGTCCAGGGTATTAACGAAAATTATAGGAATGAGATGGAAGATGAAGATTAACTTCATAACTCATGACTTTTGCCGAGAGATATATACAGAAGTATCATTTTATGATGCCACAGATTAAAGAGCCCCCATCGGGGCTCTTACGCTTTATGGTCGTTATTCCGGCATATCTTGAAGATAGTATAACAAATACACTGGAATCGTTAAAACTCGCAGATCAACCCGGGGGAGATGTTGAAGTTATCATTGTTGTTAATTTTTCAGAAGATGATTCGCAAGAGAATAAAAACAAAAATTTAAAAATATTTAACAGCTTGCAGTTGTGGGAACTGAACAATAGCAGCACGAAATTCAAGTATCATTCAATTCTCGCTGATAATCTTCCGGAAAAGCATGCGGGAGCAGGATTAGCCAGAAAGATAGGAATGGATGAAGCTATTCACAGATTTAACCTGATAAAAAAACCGGAAGGACTTATTCTTTCACTGGATGCTGATACCAAAGTTGAATACAATTATTTTACAGCGGTGGAGAAAATAATGTGCACTCATAATAATTTTGGTGGTTGTATTTTACAGTTTGCCCACGATCTTGAAGGTCAGGAATATAATGAACATATCTATAAAGCAATCACAGACTACGAGCTTCATCTGCGCTATTATAAGCACATTTTGGAATATTCCGGATTTCCCTACTCCAACTATACAATAGGTTCCTGTTTTGGAATCAGAGCTGATGTGTATACCAGCCAGGGAGGAATGAACCGTAGACAGGCAGGTGAAGATTTTTATTTTCTGAATAAAGTATTCCCAAACAGAGCATTTGCAGAAGTACGTGAAACTTGTGTTTTTCTGTCTCCACGACCTTCGAAAAGAGTACCATTTGGAACAGGACCTGTGGTTGCCAGGTTATCAGAAAAAGAGGAGGAATTTTATTATACATATACAGGGGAGGCATTCTTTGATCTGGAGCAAATGTTCAGATCTGTGAATGATCTTTATGATTTATCTGCTAATGCGCTGAAACTACTAATTACAGACTGGCCGGAAGCATTAAGAGAATTTCTCATTGATCATAAGTTCTATGAAAAATTGATGGAAATAAAGAAAAACACCTCTTCATCTGAATCATTCCGGAAGCGATTTTTTACCTGGTTCAATGGTTTCAAAGTGGTAAAATATATGAATTATGCTCATAAAAAATACTACAAAAAAGTACCTGTAAAGCAGGCTGCTATCACATTTCTTAATAAAACCGGATATCCTTATTATGACGATGATGCAAGAAGCTTGTTGGAACTCTTCAGAAAACTGGACAAGGAAGGCAAAAAGTTGATTAACTGATGAACTGATGAACTGATGAACTGATGAACTGAAGTTAATAAATCGAAATTCGTCATTTCACCAGTTCATCAGTTCATCAAATTTCTGTCTTCGGACTTTTTTCATCCGCCGTAGCCCTGCCTGTCCTGCTGGCGCAACCAGTCAGGCAGGTTTGGCGAAGTCGGACTGACTCATGACTTCCAACTCCCTACCTCGGACTATGGATTCCCGACCTCTGTCTTCAGTCTTCCGACTTCCGACTTTTGTCTTTAATCTTGTGTCTTCGTTCTTCCGTCTTTCAACTTCATTCTTAATTTTTAATTTTTAATTATTAATTTTTTCCACTTCCGACTCCCGACTTCGGACTTCCGACTCATCCCATCACTCTTCAACAATCACAAAAACATCCTCGTTGTCCTTTTTCATCAGGTATTGCTCTCTTGCAAACTTCTCAAGGTTATCGTTGTCGGTTCTAAGCTCGTTTAAACGTTGGGTGTCTTCAGTTATTTTCTTTATGTAGTATTCTTTGTCGACTTCCAGTTGCTTTAGTTCTCTTATATTTTGAACACGTTCCAGAAGATTATTTTCATCCAAAAAACAAATCCAGATAATAAAAACAATAGCCACCAGAACAAACTTATTTTTTAACCAGTTCAGCTTTGGCTTTCCTTTTTTCAGGTTTGTAATCTTTTTCGCATCCATTCCCTGGTCTTTTAACCAAAAATAGTTATGTCTTATGAATATTCAAAAGCATTATATTATGAGTTATTTACAATATTGAAAATGCTTAGATGAGTTTTACCCCTATCCATATCAGATTGTTTTAATTTTCCTACGGGGAATAAATAAACCTCGTGCAATGCCAGTGGATTGAGGTTTATCGTTCAGCTTCTGTACTATTGATGATTTCGAAACCAACAAGCCGGTCAAAGTCGCTCATCGGATTCTTCAGATAAACAAATATAAGATAGTCGTTTTCGGTTTCGGAGTGATTCCCCTCTGTGAGATCGAAATTCATCTTTGGGTTATTATAATCCTTTGTTGCATAGGCATAGTTGTAATACCCCTGTTTTAATAACATTATTTTTTCATATACACTTCTCTCAGCATTATAGATCATAAAATTATTCTGATCAGTTTTCCAGTATGTAAGTGCACCGTATACATAAACATCCGATCCAAATGGTTGGGGAGCTTCAAGGGTAAAATGGACATAAACATAATCAGATTCAAGATGCCGGTCGTGAGCCTCAGGCATATCAATATAAAACCTTCCGTTCAGATCGGTAGACGAAAAATAGGGTTTGAATTGTTTAATTATATCAGGTTTTAAATAAAAATGTGTTTCGGGACTTATATACTTGATACTGTCTACCCTGTCGGAAATGTATTTGATACTTTTTATATCGAAATAGCGAAATTCATTTCCGCCGCCAGCCATTACCTGGCAGGGTATATCCAGAACCAGTTTATTGTCGTGTAATAGCGGTTTAAAGGCGATGGGCACTATGTTATTCCAGTCGTTGTTTTTAATGATCACTACCTTAATTTCAGCCAAAGGATTTATTAAATTAAGATCGTTAAGATCAATTTCGATTTGAATTTCCTGGTTCTGACTGTTTGGTTTTTTGACTCGTGCAGATACCTCAGCAAAACGTTCGGCAAGACAAAATCTGCGTGTAAATATTACACTATCAGGATTCCTGCTCTCATAAACCCTGAGAATATAGTTACCGCTCCTTAGAAAACTTAAATCTTCTCCGGGAATTTCTGCTGAGAAATGCGTAAAATATTTGCTTGTATTAAAAGAGGAATACTTATCATACACAGGAGTATTATTAAATCCATCGAGATAAAAGTGTTGCGGATTTTCATTTATTTCCCAGTTGTATGTACAGGCTATGAGAGAATAGCTATACTCTTCAACTTGTTCTCCGATACAATCAAAACGCAGGCTTAATTTTTCATTCTCACCAAGATAAATTACCGGCATGGATAAATCCCATCCTGAACGATTTAAGAGTATAGTTTTAATATTCGGATCATTACAAAATTCATTTGCCGGAATAAAGTTCTGACCCGATACAGCTATAAAAATCATATTCATCAGAATTAATCCGGAAATTATTTTTAAGCCAGGCAATGATATATTAAAGAAGGGAAGCTCGAACATAACAACATCTTTGTTCATGAGACAAAATGATTTGGTTATTAAGAATCTGATAAACAAAACATTGAATTATTAGTTAGTTTATCAGAATTTCTGATTGTTATTTTTACTTTGGTTGTTTAAGTTTTAAAAATAGCTATTTTTGTGCCACATAAAAAAGCTGTTTGCTGGTATGTCTGATAAGATAACAATTAAAAGGGGACTGGACATAAGACTAAAAGGTAAAGCAGAGAAGATCTTTGTTAAAGCAGGTATGGCTGAACTTTTTGGGGTTAAACCAACAGATTTTCACGGTTTAATGCCTAAACTTGCTGTAAAGGTCGGAGATATTGTCAAAGCAGGCTCAGTTTTGTTCTATGATAAGTACCAGCCGGAAATGAAATTTACATCACCGGTCAGCGGGCAGGTGCAAACTATAAACCGTGGTGAACGACGTCGTATTCTAGAGGTTATTGTTAAACCTGATGATGCAATTGAATATGAAAGCTTTGAGAAAGAAGAGCCTTCTGCTTTATCGCGTGAAAAAGTAATAAAAAACATACTTGATAGTGGTTTATGGCCGGCTATTCGTCAACGTCCATACAATGTTATCGCAAAACCTGACGAAACACCAAAATCTATATTTATATCTGCATTCGATACCGTTCCCTTAGCTCCCGATTACGATTTTATTGTGAAAGGTATGGAAAAAGAGTTTCAGGCCGGTGTTGATTCATTGATAAAGTTATGCGGAGGGAAAGTTCATCTTAATGTAGACAGTGAATACCCGCCGTCTTCAGTATTCACGCAAGCGCAGGGCGTGCAGATAAACCGGTTCAAAGGGCCTCATCCATCAGGAAATGTTGGAACTCAGATCCATTTTATCGATCCTGTCAATAAGGGGGATATAGTCTGGACAATTGCACCTCAGGATGTCATCGCTATAGGCAGGTTATTCATGTATGGTCAATATGATGCTTCACGCATTATTGCGCTTACCGGTTCGGAAGTTCTTAAACCAAAATATTACAAAACAATTGCTGGTTGTTGTATTCGCTCAATTACAGAGGAGAATATTAAAGAAGGAAATGTTCGATATATTAGCGGTAATGTGCTTACTGGAACAAAAGTGACTAAAAATGGATTTCTTGGTTACTACGATTCACAAATTACCGTAATTCCCGAAGGAGATCAATACGAATTTATGGGTTGGCTTTCACCCGGATTCGATAAGTATTCCATATCGTATTCTTTCTGGTCGTGGCTTTTACCAAGAAAAGAATATAAAATTAATACAAATATCAAAGGAGGTAAGCGGTCGCTGATGATTACAGGAAGTTTTGAAAAAGTATTTCCGATGGACATTTATCCTATGCAGTTACTAAAGGCGATTATTATTGAAGATATTGATCTGATGGAAAAGTTAGGTATTTATGAAGTTGCTGAAGAAGACTTTGCGCTGTGTGAGTTTGTTGATACTTCTAAAACAAATATTCAGGAGATTGTTAGGAAAGGACTTGATTTAATGATTAAAGAGATGAACTAATAATTCCCCTGGTAAATGAATTGAAAAAATTATTAATGAAAGGGCTCAGAAAATTACTAGATACAATTAAACCGAATTTTGAGATAGGAGGCAAACTTGAAAAGTTCCATTCTTTATTTGATGCTTTCGAAACTCTATTATTTGTTCCCAATAAAGTAACTCATTCAGGGTCTCACATCAGAGATGCTATCGATATGAAACGAACCATGATCATTGTTGTCCTGGCAATGATTCCGGCACTATTATTTGGTATGTGGAATGTTGGATATTTTCATTTTCTCTCAATAGGTGAGATTGCTGCGAAAAGCTTCTGGCAATTACTTGGCTATGGATTTTTTAAGGTACTTCCAATTATTGTTGTATCCTATGCAACAGGATTAACCATTGAAATTATCTTTTCTCAAATTCGCAAACATGATGTTCCTGAGGGGTTCTTTGTGACAGGGATGCTCATTCCTCTTATTATGCCTGTGGATGTTCCGTTATGGATGGTTGCCGTAGCAACTGCCTTTGCTGTCATTATTGGCGTTGAAGTATTTGGAGGTGCAGGAATGAATATTCTTAATCCTGCTCTCACTGCCAGGGCGTTTTTGTTTTTTGCATACCCTTCGGAAATGTCAGGGAATAAGGTTTGGATAGCAGGACTTAATGATGGTTCGGGAGTAATTGACGGTTTTTCGGGAGAAACTGTTATGGGTTATGCTGCATCTGATAAACTTGAAGCCATGCCTTTTAGTCCTATGGATATGTTTATGGGAACCATTCCCGGTTCAATAGGTGAAACATCTACACTGGCAATATTAATCGGGGCTATCATACTTATTTACACGGGTATAGGAAGCTGGAAGATCATCATTTCTGTATTTACCGGAGGATTATTAATGGGATTCATCCTGAATCTCTTTGCTGTAAATGATTACATGTCTGTACCGGCATGGCAACACCTGATTATTGGAGGATTTGCTTTCGGGGCTGTATTCATGGCAACAGACCCTGTATCAGCTGCGCAGACTGAGAAGGGAAAATACATCTATGGTTTTCTTATTGGAATACTGGCAATACTTATCAGGGTGCTTAATCCTGCTTATCCCGAAGGTGTTATGCTTGCGATTTTACTAATGAATGTCTTTTCACCGCTTATTGATCATTATGTGGTGGAAGCCAATATAAAAAGACGAATGAAACGATTTGAGACTTCTAATTCATAACTAATAATTTCAATCTTGAGATGAAAAGCTTTAGTAACCTCTATATATTCATTTTTTCCTCGATCATGGTAATTATTGTTGCTGCCGTGCTTTCAGTAATTGCAATACAACTTAAGCCGCATCAGGACATGAATATTAAGCTGGAAGCGATGCAGAATATTCTTACGTCTGTCCGGGTCGAGAGTAATAAAAAGAATGCGGAAGAACTTTTTAAAAAATACATTACGGATGGTTATGTTGTCAATCCTGAAGGTGAGAAACTTCAGGGAGTTATTGCATTTGATGTTGATTTGAAAAAAGAAGTTGCAAAGATTGATAAGATTAAAAAGTATGAAAGTCAGATACAGGAGAGAAGAGAGAGTCCTTTCAAGAACTATATTTCAGGTTTTATAAATTTCAAAACAGTTGATAAAAAAACAATAAATAGTATGATTGATAAGGCCAACTTTCAAAGGCAACTTCCTGTATTTGTTTGTGAGAAAGAAAGGGAAATCTACTATGTTATTCCTTTATGGGGGAAAGGACTATGGGGACCAATTTGGGGATATATAGCTCTCGAGAGTGATTTAAATACTGTATATGGAGCTGTCTTTGATCACAAATCAGAAACTCCGGGACTGGGTGCCGAAATCAAAGAAGCCTGGTTTCAGGAGGATTTTAAAGGAAAGAAAATATTTAAGGATGGCCAGTTTCAATCCATCGAGGTAGCAAAAGGAGGTACCGATGATCTGAACAAGTATGCTGTTGATGCTATCTCGGGTGGGACAATTACAAGCAAGGGACTGGAAGATATGTTATACGATTGTCTGGTTAGTTATAGAACTTTTTTTGAAACTCAAAGAAACTAATGATCATGGGTGACAGGGAACCATTATTTTCAACGAAGAATATAAAACTACTTAAAGAGCCTCTAGGGACCAACAATCCCATTACCGTTCAGGTGTTGGGTATTTGTTCAGCTCTTGCCATCACTGTCAAGCTTAAACCGTCTATTGTCATGGCAATATCGGTAGTGGCAGTCACTGCTTTTTCGAATGTAATAATATCTTTGCTAAGAAACTACATACCTCCCCGCATCCGTATCATCGTTCAACTTACAGTAATTGCCACCATGGTAATTCTTGTAGACCAGATACTGAAAGCATTTGCCTATGATGTAAGCAAACAACTTTCAGTTTTTGTGGGTTTAATCATCACCAATTGCATTATCATGGGTCGTCTCGAGGCTTTTGCCCTTGGGAATAGGCCGTGGCCATCTTTTCTTGATGGTGTTGGCAATGGGGCAGGATATGGAATAATACTGATAATAGTCGCTTTTTTTCGTGAACTATTAGGCTCAGGTACTATTTATGGATATCCCGTCCTTGAAAAGATAGGATTGTACAAAACAGGCTATGTCAATAATGGTTTGATGATTCTTCCTCCGATGGCACTTATTACTGTTGGCATTATAATATGGGTGCAACGTAGCAAAAATCAGGATCTTATAGAAACTCATTAATGCTTTATGGAGAATTTGATCAATATATTTGTTAAATCGGTTTTTATTGATAATATGATATTTGCCTACTTTTTGGGCATGTGCTCTTATCTTGCAGTATCAAAGACAGTAAAAACCTCCGTAGGATTAGGAATTGCAGTTATTTTTGTTCTCGGGATCACAGTTCCGGTCGACTATCTGATTGAAAATTATCTTTTAAAAGAAGGAGCCCTTTTGTGGTTAAGTCCTCAGTTGGCTGATGTAGATCTAAGTTTTCTCACCTTTATCATGTTTATTGCAGTTATAGCTTCAATGGTTCAGCTGGTAGAGATGGTGATTGAAAAATTTTCCCCTGCTTTGTATTCCTCTTTGGGTATTTTTCTTCCGTTGATCGCTGTTAATTGTGCCATTTTAGGAGGTTCCCTGTTTATGCAGGAACGCCAATACAATTCAATAATTGAAGCCACTTCATTCGGATTAGGTTCCGGAGTTGGCTGGTTCCTTGCAATAGTCGGGATTGCGGCAATTCGCGAAAAGATAAGGTACTCAAGTATCCCAGCACCACTCAGAGGACTTGGGATTACTTTTATTATTACAGGGCTTATGGGTATTGCTTTCATGAGTTTCATGGGGATTAAACTTTAATGAAAATATTGGCAGCGAAATGATATTACTGACGACTCAATTCGGAATAATCATAACAAGTATAGGAGTATTCCTTTTCGTTATCCTACTATTGGTAGCAGTTCTACTTTATGCAAGAAAAAAACTTACCCCTCAGGGAGAAGTTACCCTTGATATTAATGAAGGAGAGAAAGTATTAATTGTTCAACCCGGCAGCACCCTGTTATCAACCATGTCAGATTCTGGAATATTCTTACCATCTGCATGTGGAGGTGGTGGTACTTGTGGGATGTGCAAATGTCAGATTCACAATGGTGGCGGGGCAATCCTGCCCACCGAAACAGGTTTCTTTACCCGAAAGGAACAGGCTGCAAACTGGCGCCTGGGCTGCCAGGTAAAAGTACGTCAGGATATGAAGATTGAAGTGCCGGCAGAAGTTATGGGTATAAAAAAATGGGAGTGCGAAGTAGTATCGAATCACAATGTTGCCACATTCATTAAAGAATTTGTTGTAAAGCTACCCGAGGGTGAGCATCTTGATTTCAGTTCCGGTGGATATATTCAGATTGATGTTCCGAAATACGAAATGAGCTTTCGCAATATTAATGTCGAAAAGGAATTTCGCGATGAGTGGAATAAATTCAGGATGTGGGATATAAAAATGAAAAATACCGAGGAAACATTTCGTGCTTATTCGATGGCAAATCATCCTGCTGAAGGTAACATGATCATGCTTAACATTCGTATAGCCACTCCACCATGGGATAGAGCGAAAGGAGCTTTTGCCAATGTTCCTCCGGGGATTTGTTCATCCTATATCTTTTTGCGTAAGCCGGGAGACAAAGTGACAATATCAGGGCCTTATGGAGAATTTTTTATTAAAGATACTGATCGTGAGATGTTGTATATTGGTGGAGGAGCAGGTATGGCACCTTTACGTTCACACTTGTTCCATTTGTTCCATACTTTAAAAACAAAAAGAAAAGTATCTTATTGGTACGGTGCACGGTCAAAGAGAGAAATATTCTATGAGGATGAGTTCAGAGCCATCGAGAAAAAATTTCCAAATTTTACTTTTCATATTGCTTTGTCAGAACCGCTCCCCGAAGATAAGTGGACTGGTTATGTTGGCTTTATTCACCAGGTACTGTATGACAATTACCTGAAAGATCATGAAGAACCTGAAGATATTGAATTCTACATGTGCGGCCCTCCCATGATGAACGATGCTGTTCAGAAAACCCTTTACGATCTGGGAGTACCCGAGGAGATGGTTGACTTTGATGATTTTGGAGGATAAAGAAAACTTTATAACTTGCATGGAGGCTTCTGAGAAAGCCTCTTTTAATTTGGATTAGCATGAATAAAAAACTTATTACTCCAACAATTGTAATTGTTGCTGTTGCAATAGCAGTATGGATTTATGACGAACCTGAACTGGAATATAAAAAAATTGGAGGGGATACTCAGGGTACTACCTTCAATATTACATACGAGTTCAAGAAAAACAAAAATTTACAGGCAGAAATTAAACAGGTACTACGCGATTTTGATCTTTCCCTTTCAACATATGAACCGCAATCTATAATTGCCAGAATAAATAACAATGATCCTGCTGTTGAGATAGATGAAAAAATCATTAAAATTTTTGAAGAGGCAAAAGAAGTCTATGAAAAAACCGATGGTGCTTTCGATATAACAGTTGCGCCCATTGTTAATGCCTGGGGATTTGGATTTACACCTGGCATAGAAGTGGATAGTATTACCATAGATAGTTTGCTGCGATTTGTCGGAATGGAAAAAATTCAATTAATTGAAAATCAGATAGTAAAAGATCATCCGTCGGTAATGCTTGATGTAAATGCTATTGCTCAGGGCTATTCTGTTGATGTTGTTGCTGAGTTCCTTGACAGCAAGAAGATAAAAAACTACCTGGTAGAAATAGGTGGGGAGCTAAAGTGTAAGGGTTTAAATCCTAAAGGTGAAGACTGGAAGATAGGAATAGACCGTCCGGAGGAAGGGAATTTTATTCCCGGTGTAAATTTGCAGGCAGTAATAGCCATTAGAACAAAATCACTGGCAACATCAGGCAATTACCGGAAGTTTTTTGAAAGAGACGGAGTGAAGTATGCTCATAGTATTGATCCCAAAACAGGATACCCGGTATTAAGTCGACTACTAAGTGCAACAGTGCTTGCAGATGAATGCATTACAGCAGATGCTTATGCCACTGCCTTTATGGTAATGGGTCTTGATAGAAGCAAGGAGTTTCTTTCTTCACAAAATGAGCTGGAAGCATACCTTATTTATAGTGATGAAGAAGGAAATTTTAATGTTTTTTCAACACCTGGCATGCAAGCGCATATAGTAGATGAAGCGGAATAAGTTTGCAAGTCAGAAGTCGGAAGTCAGATGTGGAAAAAATTAATAATTAAAAATTAAAAATTAAGAATGAAGTTGAAAGACGGAAGAACGAAGACAGAAGATACACCCCCTTCTTTTCCCCCTCAAAGGGGGAAGAAATTATTTAAATATCCTTAATCCATCCCCCTTTTAGGGGCCCGTCCGAACATTATTAGCCGGGTAAAGATTATAGGGGGTATTCTGTCTCATACTGAACTAAATTTTTTTCAGCCTTGATTACTCCCTCTGGTCGTGAGCTCAGCTTCGCTTCGGTTGGAGAACTGGAGAATTGGCTACGCCGAGCTTCTCCTTCGTAATTTTACTATGGAGAAGGAGCTCGCAAGGCTCGGTTGGGGAACTGATAAAATGACGAATTTCGATTTATTAACTTCATTTAATCAGTTCATCAGTTCATCAGTTCATCAGTTCATCAGTTCATCAGTTCATCGATTAATCAATTAATCACTCAGTCCTTTACACATAAACCTATTCCACAGCCACAGCTTAATTTCTGATCTGGGTCATTTGCTGTCAGGCAGCTTCCGGAAGGAGGATTGGAAGTTTTATTAAAAAGGATTTTTATGCCCATCCCAAGCGTAGCAATTGCCAGCAATATAATCGTAACAAGTATAACTTTGAGAATCATATAGTGTACTTTATCAGAAAAACAACTTTACAGGTGAAATGTTTAGGGAAGTCTGGTCAGATCAATTTTCAGCCTGGAAGGGTTGATATTATTTTTTTGTTTTTTCCTCATTTTTTTCCACAGCTTCTTTTCTTCGCATTTAGCACAGTAGATGCCCAACTCATGCATGTGCTTATTACGTCCTATCTCAGTATCGGGGAACTTGCCTCCGCGACGGAAGAAAATGCCTATACCAAGTGCAATAAAGGAAAAAGCAACCAGTACTATTGCCAGGAGTAAAATTTTCATATTCAATTATCCTGGCTATAAAATTAGTAAATAGCGTGATACAAAGTATACTGGCTGGCAGGATTCTTTGTGATTGAAAAACTTATCTGAATATAATCTGTTAGTTACATTGCAGAACTGCTGCCTGTATTATATTTTTGAATAAAAATGAAGGAAATCTGATGCCTGTTGCTGAGAAAATATTAGCACAATTATCGTTTCAGAATTTTAAGAAGGAAGTACTCGACGATTATTTACTTGCCAATCAGAGTAGAAATCTGAGCATTGCCGGTCGTAAGGAAGTTCTTACAGGAAAGGCAAAGTTTGGAATTTTTGGTGACGGCAAAGAAATTGCCCAGATAACCATGGCCAAGAATTTTCAGAAAGGTGACTGGCGTTCGGGATATTATCGAGACCAGACTTTCATGCTGGCTACCGGCATGTTTTCATTACGGGAATTCTTCACCCAGCTATATGGAGTTACAGATACCAGGTACAATCCTTCAAACGGAGGACGATCGTTCAATAATCACTATGCTACACGTAATATTGATAAGGAAGGGAACTGGTTGAATCTGATGGAACAA
>JABUBN010000167.1_pt1 | contig 17727 bp, 20 predicted proteins | sample 7240341 | NCBI WGS metagenome assembly JABUBN01 (sample SAMN07256345, study PRJNA390944) | subsurface metagenome | isolation source: Methane hydrate marine sediment | place: Pacific Ocean: Eastern North Pacific, ODP site | reverse complement strand
GGGGAAGTGATCAGGACTGAGGAGCTAGAGCATGGAGCCGGGGAAGTGAGGATCTACAAGGAGCAGGGGGAGTTTCACGCCGGCAGCCTTAGAACGATCAAGCCGGATGAAGAAACCCTTATCTTGGTAGGCTGCCCTGTGGATCGTGCTGCCTGGCAAAACCAGGAATGTGTTTGCCAGGGTACCGGGGAAAGGGGGTGCATGGAGCTGCACTCAATAACTAAATTTAGTACTTAAGTCCTAGCCTGAAAGTACCTGAGAGGCATTGAGAAACATTGAGAGGAGTTAAAAATTGATGAGGCAGAACGGGCTATATATGTTATGTGAAGTAACAAATATGGTGCGCCCCAACTCATGTCCGCAGGGGGATTTAGGAGCTGACACCTTCTAATCCCCCCTCATTGTTGGGAGCGCTCCAAAGGAGCGCAAACATGGCAGTAAAAACTTTACCTCAAGACCAGGGAATTTGTCAAGCCCCCCCGGTGAAAACTTCTCATTCTCCCCCGGATCAACAACCCCTGGCACACCGTAACGCTTCTCTATCTTCTTCTCCTGGTAATAAGAAGATACCGGGTAATAGTAGAGATCTATGGAGTTACGGTGTGCCAACAAGTAAGAAGATCCTCACAGTTGACCTTTACATCAAGCGCTATGACCAGATCCGGCGTTTCCTGGAACAGCAAGTCGGCTTGACAGTAGCGGAGCGAGAGGCGATCTTAAGGCTTCTCAGGATCTATTGCTACTATGGCAAAGTGTACCCAAAGGCAGAGCAGATCGCTGATGATTTCGGCAACATGATGAAGGGCTGCTCAAAGCGTAGCTTTTGGCGTGCTATCGCTAAGCTCCGGGAAGATGATTTTATCCAGGTGGGCAACCGCTTCCTGCATGGGCGGCAGATCTCAAACAGTTATCGGCTTGATAAGCTCGTGATCTGCCTGGTGCGGTACCTGATGGAGCATGGATCCCGGTACCTGGGCAAAATAAGCCGGCGGCTGCTTGACAAACTGGTTAGTCCGGAGTTTTGGCGCTTGATCCGCCAGGCTAAAGTTAATCTGGCTGCGGAGCGTGTCCAATTTAAATACATTTGAAAGGGGGTACAACATGATAGTCAAAGTTAATTGTCCTATCGCCGGCTGCGGCATCCAGGTACAGGTTCAAAGTCTGCCTAAGCACCTTGAGAAAGTGCATGAGCTAGACGGTGAGCTGGTGCTTAGGCTCCATCCTACTGCTACCTACCAGCATACCCCGGCGGATGATCAGGAGCCGGAGCAAGAACCGGAGCCTGAGAAGGAACCGGAGCCGGGTAAGGAACCGGAGCCTGAGAAGGAACCGGAGCAGGAACCGGAGCCTGAAAAGGAACCGGAAGAATAGCCTGGCACACCGCCGGCAAGAGGGGCTTAGCCCCTCTTAACCAGCTGGCTGGCACACCGCCGGTGTCATGTACATTTCGCCGCCGGCAGCTTTACAAAGTTGACATTATTGTTAAGTTTTAAGCCTATGGCACACCGCTGCCAGGCTGCCCTACTCTCCGGTAACTGCCGGCGGATCCCCTGGAATTTAACAAAAGTAGCAAACGGTAAAGAGAAAATGAGCTTCAAAGTTCTCCGGATCTGCGCCAGCTGCGCCAATAAAGTAAAGAAAGGCGAAGGCTCCCTGGTGATGAGGCTGTTACCTTATACCTGGCGTGGTCGCACAGCTAGGGGGCTTTTCTGCTGGCACCATGAGCCGGCAGAGGGGAAGGATCAACCGCCGGCAGCGGTTGAGATCAAGAAAGGGGGGTGAGCTGTGGAGATAGCGTCTAAGGTATTCTTTGGATTTCTGCTCCTGTTGGGGTTTAGCCTTGTCGCCGGTTTTATAGATGTGTGGTGGGAGCAGCGGAAGCGAGACAAAGAGAAAAAGGAGAGGGAAAATGCCCAGGCACACAAAGGATAGCTGGCAGCCCTGGCATGACGAGATCAAGCGTTTCGGAGCCAGGGAAACAGAAGGCTTAGACAAAGACATGGCAGCCCTGGCAGCCCACATTAAAAAGCTCCGGGAGATCTGCCCGAAAGATAGCGCAGGATACCCACTCGTCAGGGCGCTTGCTTACCTCAATAAACTGCAAATGCGCTTGGATGAGGTTAAAAGTTACCTGGCTGCCGCTGCCAGCTAAGTTATGACGCTCTGTAATCAAAATCTACGGGGTGAAAGCGATCTTTCCGACCACTACCTTAACCACTTTCAGGGTGAAAGACCATGACGCATTACCCACTTGTCCGGTACCAGGCAGAAAAGGATCTCCCGGAGTACCTACCACCGGGGGAAGCTCACCGGATCATAGCAGCTGCCGGCGGCAGCCGCAAGGCTGCCAGGGATACTCTTTTCCTGGATCTACTGCTACAAACCGGGATCCGGATAAGTGAAGCGCTGCGGATCACGCCGGCAGACCTCACCTGGTTAGACCGGCAGCCGATTTTATGGATCCGGAAGGGTAAGGGCGGCAAGACTCGCCAGGTGGCGGTACCGGCAAGGATCGCCGGGGAGCTGCTTGACTACCAGCGCCGGCACCAGCTCGGCTCCGGGGATCGGTTCTTTATGATCAGCCGGCAAAGAGCCTGGCAGATCACGAAAGCGGCTGCCGGCGCTGCCAGAGTACAGAAAAGGGTTTATCCTCACCTTTTCCGGCACAGCTACGCTATTGAGTTCTTAAGGCAGACAGGACACCCGGCAGCGCTTCAAAAGCTCTTAGGGCATACCACGCCGGCAATGACTTTAAGGTACCTGCGGCTGCTCCAGGTTGAGGATGCGCTCAAGATCGCTGACCAGGTTGAAATATGACACTCTCAGATCAAAATTTAGCCGGCTCCTGGTACTTTGGCATAGTCTAGTACCCCTGTTTTTGGCAGCCAAAAGTCCAGGAAGTTGCCACCCGGGGAGCTGGCGCCATGGCGATATCTCCGGAGATCTACACAGGAAAAAAAATCGATTTACTTGCCACCTGGCAGAAAAAAGGCAAAAGGGGGGAAACATGACACTAAGTACAAATGGAACAGAGAAGCCAATGGAGCTGAACTTGACCAGGGAGAGAGCAGCTGCGCAGATCATTGAGAACTTGATCAGCGCCGGCGTTTTGCTCCGGGGTGAGGCTGCCAGGTATGGAAAACTGCTAGACAGCTACGATAACCTTACCCTGGCTAGAGTGCTGGTGGTGTCTCACCAGTTAAGGGAAGCCGGCGGCGAGATCTTGACCTGATCCTACTCCGGCTTGCGCTTTTGATTTTTGCCCAGGGGTACCCAGGGCGTTAGATCTAACCCCAGGTAACTGCCCACAATGACTAGCAGGATTACCCCTACTGTGCTATCAATCCCCTTGACGAGTAGGATTATCCCGCCGACCACGCAGGCAAGGACCACTAAACCGGTCATTAACGCTTGAATTGCTTTTACGCTCATTTTAGTTCACTCCCCGATATTTTTAACTGCGTGTAATCCCCTTCCTTCGGGTAAAAGAACTCCCAGGTGCCGGCGGGAAGGGCTAGAGTGGTGAAGCGGTAAATAGGAATGGTAAATCCGTTCACCTTGTCTATTGCCAAGATAGGGAAGCCATCAGTAGGCTTTTTGAACACGACCAGGTTGTAGTCGGTAAGAACTCTTTGAGCCAGCTTCCAGGTTCCGGTTCCGAAGTAGGACATATTTGTCGGCTCATCGCCGGTCCTTACCCAACCGATGATGCTCCTGTCTCCATCGTATATCACCCCATAATGCCCCCGCACAGTCTCTTGAGGGTTAGCTGCGAACCCTGCAAGGATCTTGACATCGGTATCACAATTCCAGTATTGATGCTGGTCTCCCGCAGCAACCAGTATCCAAAGCCTGGCGCCTCTATCGCCGCAACGAATAGGCTCCCAACTACCGCCAAAAGTGCCCCCTACATTGTAGTTATCGGTGGCTATGGTGTATTTCAAAAAGTTCTCCTGAGCAGCCCCGATGTTGCTGACATAGAGGATAGTGCCGGCTGAATTGACCGCCATAGCAAAGCCATCATTCTGATTAGGGCTGATGTCATTAGGAAAATCACTCCAGGTGCTAGTTGAAACAGTATATTTAAAACACTTGACTTTAGGTACTTTTCTTACCTGACACCATATAGTATCATCATCAGTCCAGACAGTCGCAACTATGCCGTCAATATCGCCAGCGTCTATCTGTGGGGCTGCGGGTGAGGTCGTCCAAGAATTACCCTCAATGTCGTAGATATAGAGATACTTGTCGTTTACCCCAACACCTACTAACTTGCTTCCGTCAGGGGATAGAGAAAGTGCCGAATGATAGAGAGGGGCGGGGCTGTCCGCTAATCTATGCCATTGCTTCGTGGTGATATTATACCGGTAAAAATACTGTGTGTCATACCCAAGAGCAATATAGACGATAAACTGCCCGATGCCATTCTTGACAATGGGTGAAAAGTATATGTCTGCCGATGCGTAAGGTCTAGGAGCTTCAAACTCCCAGGGGTGCGAAGCTGGCGCTCCCCCGGCGTACCAGTCAGTAAAGGACAAGAGCAAACCCAGGTCAAGCCCTGTCTCGCCGGCATTGACCTTTGCCAGCTTAAGAGCTTGCCCGGCGTAAGTCTCCGGGGTGTCTGTTAGATCAAGGAATGATGCGGCTCCGCCGCCGCCGCCATAACCCATGATTTACCGCCTTCCCAGGTATCGCAGCTCCCCGGTGATCGTACCGTTAAAGTCGGTAGCTGTGGCATCGGTTGTTTTCACCTGGACAAGAACCTTAACGCCGGCGATCAAGGGTAGCTCTTTCCAGGGCAGCGTCAGCGTGCCGGGGAGGATCTTCTTATCCGTAAATAGCTCCTGGTCAGCCACCCGGACATGGAAAAGACCTTTGTCTCCCAGGCTCGTATAAAGTGAGATCTCGTTAAGGATCCCCTCATAGTCAGCCGGGATCTCCCAGGAAACCAGCTCTTTGTAATCGGTGGTAGTCTCAGCCTCAAGCTCGTGCATCACCACCACCGGCTTGCGTGGTCGCAGCGGCTTAAGGAAGTTGATCAGGAAGCGGAAAAGCGGATCCCAACAAAGAGACAGGATCGGCAAGCCTGGCTGTGTTTCTTCTTCGGTTCCCGGCTCCGCTAGCCCTAAAGATGATAATAGGCTCATGCTGTCTCCTTTTTGCCGCCCAGGGCAAAGAGTATCAGGATGATCGCTAACCCGGCTCCTAGCCCTACTAACCCCGGCGGCGCTGCCTCAATAAGATCCTCTATCTTATCGCCGGCTTTCCAGGTGATCGCCACAGCCTTGATCGTGAAAGCAACAATTACCCCGGCGAGAGCTGCTAACCCCATGATTATCAAGATCGCTTTCCAGTTAGCGGCGATAAAGGCGATCACCACCGCCCAAACAATAGGGCTGCCATGTGCGGCGTGTTCAACCTTGTAGGTGGTAACGGTTTCCCCGGCGGCGGTTCTTTCAACTCGTGAAAAGATCCGGCTCTCTAGCGGCGCTCCCCCCTCGTCTAAGATCTTCTCCCGGATCATCTGCTCAATACCCAGGGCTTGATCAAGAGTAAGCTCCTCACCGGCTTTCGCCTCTGCGGTGATCAGCTGCGCATCTTCCCAGGCTTGCTCAGCGTCAGGGTACCGCTTAGAGGTTAGAAGCTGCCAGTCTCCGACATAAGGGGGAGCCGCTTGACCACGCACATAGAGCGCTTGATCAATGATCATGGCGTACCCCCTTTATTCAATCTCTACCGTAACATCGTAGGTTCCATCATCGTGGCAGTCTATCCGGACTTTGTACTTATCGCCGCTTTGAAGGTGCCGGGCTTCCATAGTGTAGGATCCACCCTGCCAGGATCCGGCAAAGCTCACATTCCCGGAAGCGTTAGTCATTAGGGTTTCCATGCTGTAAGGGAACTCCCACCACTCACCCAGGAACTTAAGCTCAACCTCAACCTCACCGGCGGTTGCTTTGCGCCAGGTACCGCTGCCGACTGGATCCTCAACGAATACCCTACCTGAGAACTGCCAGGAAACGCCTACCTGTACGCCCTCAACATAGAGGGCTTGATCAACAACTGGCATGATTAAAACCCCCTACTAAATTGTTAGTAGCTTAGATACTGCTCGGCAGGCGATTTCAAAGCGGCTGGCGGCAGGATTTAGGGATACCCCGGTTGCTGGAATACAATAGAAGATAACCTTTTCCTTCTCCGAAATGGCGAACTTGGCTTCAAACCGCTTCATCTTGTTCTGGTCCGCGAAGTCCTTAACCCTGGCATAGACGGTGTTAATCCTGTCTAATACGAAGGTGCCGGCGCTATCGGTGTGAACAATCCTGATGGGCGTACCATCGGCTAACTCCGCCGGAGCTGCCTCATTGTCCTTGAGGTAGGCTGCCAGGGTGGAGATCGCCAGGACTACCAGGGTCAGACCGACAGGGCAAAGAAACTCGCCGAGCTTGGCTTCGGTTACTCCATCACCGCTGCCGGCGGTGGTAGCAGTCGCCGCTGTCCAGTTGGGTTTACTCTCATTCAGAGAGTAGGGAACATCAATCCACTTTCTCATTGTGTTTAACTCCTTTTCGTCTTTATTTTCCGGGGGCGGTTAAACTATCCCCGGGAGGATTAGGTAATCCCGTACTTAGCGGCAAGGTACGCTTCCTCGCTCTCCTCCGGGTTTCCCTGGTTGCTGGCTGCTTTGGCAGCTGCGGCTGCGGCTTGCGCTTCCGTTGTCGGAGTAGTGCCGCCCTTCCCGATCTGCCCAAAGATACCCTCTATTGGCTGCCGGACAAGCTGCCCAACAGCGGCGATCAGCATACCCTCACCAAAGGCACCCATCCTGGCTCCCCCTTGACCAGCCAGGAAAAAGCCGATAAACGCTGCCGCTATATCAGGCGTAATACCGACTTGTGGAGCCATCCCGGACACCATGCCGGCAGCTACTCCCTTGCTCCCGGCACCGGCAGCCAGCCAGCCCAATCTGTTTATGTCAATCGGGTTCATGTTCTTTTATACCCCCTTTCTCAACATTTCCCGGTGAAGCGCACACCTTTAGCGGTCTTGCAGTATTTCATGCCTTTCCGGGTACAGCGGCACTCCCCTGGTTGCATTTTGGATCCTTTACTCGCCATGATTAACTTACCTCCTCATGGAAACATTTTGATCTGGGTGGGTGGAATGTACGCTCCGCCGATACATCCGTACTGTGTCCGGCAGCTGGATATTCTCTCACGCCGGCAGGACTGAAATTCAGGTTTTAGCTTCCCGGCGCAAGCCTTAGAAGCCGGAGCGAGACAACCCCTGGCAAAAGCGCCTTTCCCATTAGGTAGGGTGATACAACTCGCCATAAACACCCCCTTTCTTCCTTGATTGCCGGCGTAGATCGGCAGAAACCGATTTGACTTTCTATAAAATTGTGGACTATTCTTTAATAAACAGTCAAACACGATAAACCACAAAAGGGGGCATTATGAGCAATAAAAATCCTTCAACCAGGGTGATCACCATTCCGGCTCAATTTCTACCCCTGATAGAAAAGGAAAGGGAGCGCCGGGGCTGCTTTAGCCAGCATGAGTGCATGGGGCAGATCCTTCACGAATTTTTTGGCTCTAGTGGGCTTAATGAGCCTAAACCTGGCAGCCAGGAAAAGCCGGATCAAGTCTTAAAGGGGGTGAAGCTCAATGCCTGAAAAAAAGGTTCAATGCCCACATTGTAACGAGATATTTAAGCTGGATCTCCCGGAAGCGCCGCCGGTTGACTTAGGCAAGATCAGCCGGAAAGAGCTTGAGGAAATCCTGAGTAAAGCACAAACACCAGGGAACCTGGATCACCGGCACAAAACAGCTGATGAGTTCCTGGATTGCCCGGAGTGCCGATTGTGGGTAGATAAGACAGCGCAGCGGTACCAGGTAGTAGAAAAGGAACCTAAGAAGGAGCCTGATAAAGAGCCTGATAAAGAGCCGGAGCCGGCAGTAAGACCAGCTGTCGGCTCTATTTTTAGCACTAAGGAAGGGGGGAAGCATGAGCAACAAGAATAAAGCAGAGGAAACTACCCCGGAACCCACTATTGACGAGCTGCTTAACGAGCTGCCACTTAAGGATGAACACAAGCAGCTGCTAGTCAAGGTGGTCAGCGGCATAGCAGGCAGTCTCCAGGCTATCAATACCAGGTTAGACAGCGTGGAAAAGCAGCCGGCAGCTGATAACCCCGATCTTTACGCCGGCTTGAGCGCAGAACAAAAATACAATGTCCTTTTGGCTAAAGCATCAGCTCCGGCAGCGGCAGCACAGCAGCAACTATGGGGAACCTTACTATCCGGAGCCAGGGGAGGTGGCGGCGGTGATCTTGCTGCTCTCGCTAAGAGCGCTGAAAGTATCCAGGCTCTTAGAAATATCCTGTCGCCGGCACCCTCAGCACTTCAAATAGCCACAGAGAAAGCCCAGGTTTCACAGATCCTAGCTCAGACCAGGTTAATGAATAAGGTTGCCGGCAAAGCAACCGATGAATACCTGGAAAAGATCGCCGCTGAGGTTGAGGCTGCCGGAGCTGAGGGAGCTGCGGGAGCTGAGGAATGAACCGCAATCCCCTAGTTACCTGGCAGTATGAGCAGATAGAGGCTGAGTGCGCTTTGCTGACAGGACACGCCACCGATCCGGCTTGCCCTTGTGATAGCGACACCGAGAACTGTATCCGGAAGCACCTATTGACTATTGAAGCACTCGCAAAGGAGACTTACCCGATGGACATTACCGATCAGGAAAAACAAGGAATGGCTGACCTGGCTGACCAGGCTAGAACCTGGCGCAAGCAGATAGAGCAATACACCATCAACCCTGGATCCCCGGAGCCGGCTAATCCAAAGGAACCGATCCAGGTTGAAGAACTAGCCGCCGGAGCCGGTGAGGTCAGGATCTACAAAGGAAAGAGCGAGTTTCATGGTGGCAGCTTCCGCACCCTCAAGCCGAATGAGGAAACCCTTGTCCTGGTGGGCTGCCCGGTTGATCAGGGTACCTGGCAAAATGAGGAGTGTATTTGCCGGGAAACCGGGGAAAGAGGCTGCATGGAACTACACTCCATCACTAAATTTAAGGGAGGTTGAGTAAAAATAGTGCGCCCCAGTACTAGGACTTCTGCGCCCCGCCGAGTTTATATGTTATGTGAAGTCAAAATCAATTAGCCTCAATATTTTAGTCTCGTTATGTCTAGTAAAGGGCGCACTACCTCTTTATGGTAAAGTAACTTCCCCCTACTTTTTTACTATAAAAGGAGGTCGCCATGTCAAAGATAATGCGCCCCGAAAACCCAAAAGTACTACCCTCTATCCGGGATCCTGTGGCACACCGTAACGCTTCTCTACATAGTACCTATGATTTAAGTAATAAGGACTACGGTAGTCTCTGGAGTTACGGTGTGCCATCAAGTAAGAAGATCCTGACGGTTGAGCTTTACATCAAGCGCTTTGATCAGATCCGGTACTTCTTAATACAGAGCGCCGGCTTGACACTATCAGAGAGAGAGGCAATCTTAAGGCTTCTCAGGATCTATTGCTACTATGGCAGAGTGTACCCAAAGGCAGAGCAGATCGCTGATGATTTCGGCAACATGACAAGGGGCTGCTCAAAGCGTAGCTTTTGGCGTGCTATCGCTAAACTCCGGGAAGATGGTTTTATCCAGGTGGGCAATCGCTTCCTGCATGGGCGGCAGATCTCAAACTGTTACCGGCTTGATAAGCTGGTGATCTGCCTGGTGCGGTACCTGATGGAGCATGGTTCCCGGTACCTGGGCAAAATAAGCCGGCAGCTGCTTGACAGCCTGGCTAATCCGGATTTTTGGCGCTTGATCCACCAGGCTAAAGTCAACCTGGCTGCGGAGCGTGTCCAATTCAAATTCATTTGAAAGGGGGGATCTACCATGAAAGTAAGAGTTAATTGTCCTGCCGCCGGCTGCGGTACCCTGGTAAATGCTGAAAACCTGGCAAGGCACCTTGAGAAAGTACACAAGCTAGATGGTGAGGTGGTGCTTAGGCTTCACCCTACTGCCGCTTACCAGCACACCCCGGCAGATGATCAGGAGCCGGAAGAAAAACCGGAGACTGAAAAGGAACCGAAGCCGGAAAAGGAACCGAAGCCGGAAAAGGAACCGAAGCCGGAAAAGGAACCGGAACTAGGGGAAGAATAGCCTGGCACACCGCAATATGTAGTGGTCGCCGCAGCTCCGGGTACCACAATATCTAGTGTTGGCACACCGCAGCGCTGCCTTGTGGTACTTAACAAAATTGACATTATTGTTAAGTTTTAAGCCTATGGCACACCGCTGCCAGGCTGCCCTACTCTCCGGTAACTGCCGGCGGATCCCCTGGAATTTAACAAAAGTAGCAAACGGTAAAGAGAAAATGAGCTTCAAAGTTCTCCGGATCTGCGCCAGCTGCGCCAATAAAGTAAAGAAAGGCGAAGGCTCCCTGGTGATGAGGCTGTTACCTTATACCTGGCGTGGTCGCACAGCTAGGGGGCTTTTCTGCTGGCACCATGAGCCGGCAGAGGGGAAGGATCAACCGCCGGCAGCGGTTGAGATCAAGAAAGGGGGGTGAGCTGTGGAGATAGCGTCTAAGGTATTCTTTGGATTTCTGCTCCTGTTGGGGTTTAGCCTTGTCGCCGGTTTTATAGATGTGTGGTGGGAGCAGCGGAAGCGAGACAAAGAGAAAAAGGAGAGGGAAAATGCCCAGGCACACAAAGGATAGCTGGCAGCCCTGGCATGACGAGATCAAGCGTTTCGGAGCCAGGGAAACAGAAGGCTTAGACAAAGACATGGCAGCCCTGGCAGCCCACATTAAAAAGCTCCGGGAGATCTGCCCGAAAGATAGCGCAGGATACCCACTCGTCAGGGCGCTTGCTTACCTCAATAAACTGCAAATGCGCTTGGATGAGGTTAAAAGTTACCTGGCTGCCGCTGCCAGCTAAGTTATGACGCTCTGTAATCAAAATCTACGGGGTGAAAGCGATCTTTCCGACCACTACCTTAACCACTTTCAGGGTGAAAGACCATGACGCATTACCCACTTGTCCGGTACCAGGCAGAAAAGGATCTCCCGGAGTACCTACCACCGGGGGAAGCTCACCGGATCATAGCAGCTGCCGGCGGCAGCCGCAAGGCTGCCAGGGATACTCTTTTCCTGGATCTACTGCTACAAACCGGGATCCGGATAAGTGAAGCGCTGCGGATCACGCCGGCAGACCTCACCTGGTTAGACCGGCAGCCGATTTTATGGATCCGGAAGGGTAAGGGCGGCAAGACTCGCCAGGTGGCGGTACCGGCAAGGATCGCCGGGGAGCTGCTTGACTACCAGCGCCGGCACCAGCTCGGCTCCGGGGATCGGTTCTTTATGATCAGCCGGCAAAGAGCCTGGCAGATCACGAAAGCGGCTGCCGGCGCTGCCAGAGTACAGAAAAGGGTTTATCCTCACCTTTTCCGGCACAGCTACGCTATTGAGTTCTTAAGGCAGACAGGACACCCGGCAGCGCTTCAAAAGCTCTTAGGGCATACCACGCCGGCAATGACTTTAAGGTACCTGCGGCTGCTCCAGGTTGAGGATGCGCTCAAGATCGCTGACCAGGTTGAAATATGACACTCTCAGATCAAAATTTAGCCGGCTCCTGGTACTTTGGCATAGTCTAGTACCCCTGTTTTTGGCAGCCAAAAGTCCAGGAAGTTGCCACCCGGGGAGCTGGCGCCATGGCGATATCTCCGGAGATCTACACAGGAAAAAAAATCGATTTACTTGCCACCTGGCAGAAAAAAGGCAAAAGGGGGGAAACATGACACTAAGTACAAATGGAACAGAGAAGCCAATGGAGCTGAACTTGACCAGGGAGAGAGCAGCTGCGCAGATCATTGAGAACTTGATCAGCGCCGGCGTTTTGCTCCGGGGTGAGGCTGCCAGGTATGGAAAACTGCTAGACAGCTACGATAACCTTACCCTGGCTAGAGTGCTGGTGGTGTCTCACCAGTTAAGGGAAGCCGGCGGCGAGATCTTGACCTGATCCTACTCCGGCTTGCGCTTTTGATTTTTGCCCAGGGGTACCCAGGGCGTTAGATCTAACCCCAGGTAACTGCCCACAATGACTAGCAGGATTACCCCTACTGTGCTATCAATCCCCTTGACGAGTAGGATTATCCCGCCGACCACGCAGGCAAGGACCACTAAACCGGTCATTAACGCTTGAATTGCTTTTACGCTCATTTTAGTTCACTCCCCGATATTTTTAACTGCGTGTAATCCCCTTCCTTCGGGTAAAAGAACTCCCAGGTGCCGGCGGGAAGGGCTAGAGTGGTGAAGCGGTAAATAGGAATGGTAAATCCGTTCACCTTGTCTATTGCCAAGATAGGGAAGCCATCAGTAGGCTTTTTGAACACGACCAGGTTGTAGTCGGTAAGAACTCTTTGAGCCAGCTTCCAGGTTCCGGTTCCGAAGTAGGACATATTTGTCGGCTCATCGCCGGTCCTTACCCAACCGATGATGCTCCTGTCTCCATCGTATATCACCCCATAATGCCCCCGCACAGTCTCTTGAGGGTTAGCTGCGAACCCTGCAAGGATCTTGACATCGGTATCACAATTCCAGTATTGATGCTGGTCTCCCGCAGCAACCAGTATCCAAAGCCTGGCGCCTCTATCGCCGCAACGAATAGGCTCCCAACTACCGCCAAAAGTGCCCCCTACATTGTAGTTATCGGTGGCTATGGTGTATTTCAAAAAGTTCTCCTGAGCAGCCCCGATGTTGCTGACATAGAGGATAGTGCCGGCTGAATTGACCGCCATAGCAAAGCCATCATTCTGATTAGGGCTGATGTCATTAGGAAAATCACTCCAGGTGCTAGTTGAAACAGTATATTTAAAACACTTGACTTTAGGTACTTTTCTTACCTGACACCATATAGTATCATCATCAGTCCAGACAGTCGCAACTATGCCGTCAATATCGCCAGCGTCTATCTGTGGGGCTGCGGGTGAGGTCGTCCAAGAATTACCCTCAATGTCGTAGATATAGAGATACTTGTCGTTTACCCCAACACCTACTAACTTGCTTCCGTCAGGGGATAGAGAAAGTGCCGAATGATAGAGAGGGGCGGGGCTGTCCGCTAATCTATGCCATTGCTTCGTGGTGATATTATACCGGTAAAAATACTGTGTGTCATACCCAAGAGCAATATAGACGATAAACTGCCCGATGCCATTCTTGACAATGGGTGAAAAGTATATGTCTGCCGATGCGTAAGGTCTAGGAGCTTCAAACTCCCAGGGGTGCGAAGCTGGCGCTCCCCCGGCGTACCAGTCAGTAAAGGACAAGAGCAAACCCAGGTCAAGCCCTGTCTCGCCGGCATTGACCTTTGCCAGCTTAAGAGCTTGCCCGGCGTAAGTCTCCGGGGTGTCTGTTAGATCAAGGAATGATGCGGCTCCGCCGCCGCCGCCATAACCCATGATTTACCGCCTTCCCAGGTATCGCAGCTCCCCGGTGATCGTACCGTTAAAGTCGGTAGCTGTGGCATCGGTTGTTTTCACCTGGACAAGAACCTTAACGCCGGCGATCAAGGGTAGCTCTTTCCAGGGCAGCGTCAGCGTGCCGGGGAGGATCTTCTTATCCGTAAATAGCTCCTGGTCAGCCACCCGGACATGGAAAAGACCTTTGTCTCCCAGGCTCGTATAAAGTGAGATCTCGTTAAGGATCCCCTCATAGTCAGCCGGGATCTCCCAGGAAACCAGCTCTTTGTAATCGGTGGTAGTCTCAGCCTCAAGCTCGTGCATCACCACCACCGGCTTGCGTGGTCGCAGCGGCTTAAGGAAGTTGATCAGGAAGCGGAAAAGCGGATCCCAACAAAGAGACAGGATCGGCAAGCCTGGCTGTGTTTCTTCTTCGGTTCCCGGCTCCGCTAGCCCTAAAGATGATAATAGGCTCATGCTGTCTCCTTTTTGCCGCCCAGGGCAAAGAGTATCAGGATGATCGCTAACCCGGCTCCTAGCCCTACTAACCCCGGCGGCGCTGCCTCAATAAGATCCTCTATCTTATCGCCGGCTTTCCAGGTGATCGCCACAGCCTTGATCGTGAAAGCAACAATTACCCCGGCGAGAGCTGCTAACCCCATGATTATCAAGATCGCTTTCCAGTTAGCGGCGATAAAGGCGATCACCACCGCCCAAACAATAGGGCTGCCATGTGCGGCGTGTTCAACCTTGTAGGTGGTAACGGTTTCCCCGGCGGCGGTTCTTTCAACTCGTGAAAAGATCCGGCTCTCTAGCGGCGCTCCCCCCTCGTCTAAGATCTTCTCCCGGATCATCTGCTCAATACCCAGGGCTTGATCAAGAGTAAGCTCCTCACCGGCTTTCGCCTCTGCGGTGATCAGCTGCGCATCTTCCCAGGCTTGCTCAGCGTCAGGGTACCGCTTAGAGGTTAGAAGCTGCCAGTCTCCGACATAAGGGGGAGCCGCTTGACCACGCACATAGAGCGCTTGATCAATGATCATGGCGTACCCCCTTTATTCAATCTCTACCGTAACATCGTAGGTTCCATCATCGTGGCAGTCTATCCGGACTTTGTACTTATCGCCGCTTTGAAGGTGCCGGGCTTCCATAGTGTAGGATCCACCCTGCCAGGATCCGGCAAAGCTCACATTCCCGGAAGCGTTAGTCATTAGGGTTTCCATGCTGTAAGGGAACTCCCACCACTCACCCAGGAACTTAAGCTCAACCTCAACCTCACCGGCGGTTGCTTTGCGCCAGGTACCGCTGCCGACTGGATCCTCAACGAATACCCTACCTGAGAACTGCCAGGAAACGCCTACCTGTACGCCCTCAACATAGAGGGCTTGATCAACAACTGGCATGATTAAAACCCCCTACTAAATTGTTAGTAGCTTAGATACTGCTCGGCAGGCGATTTCAAAGCGGCTGGCGGCAGGATTTAGGGATACCCCGGTTGCTGGAATACAATAGAAGATAACCTTTTCCTTCTCCGAAATGGCGAACTTGGCTTCAAACCGCTTCATCTTGTTCTGGTCCGCGAAGTCCTTAACCCTGGCATAGACGGTGTTAATCCTGTCTAATACGAAGGTGCCGGCGCTATCGGTGTGAACAATCCTGATGGGCGTACCATCGGCTAACTCCGCCGGAGCTGCCTCATTGTCCTTGAGGTAGGCTGCCAGGGTGGAGATCGCCAGGACTACCAGGGTCAGACCGACAGGGCAAAGAAACTCGCCGAGCTTGGCTTCGGTTACTCCATCACCGCTGCCGGCGGTGGTAGCAGTCGCCGCTGTCCAGTTGGGTTTACTCTCATTCAGAGAGTAGGGAACATCAATCCACTTTCTCATTGTGTTTAACTCCTTTTCGTCTTTATTTTCCGGGGGCGGTTAAACTATCCCCGGGAGGATTAGGTAATCCCGTACTTAGCGGCAAGGTACGCTTCCTCGCTCTCCTCCGGGTTTCCCTGGTTGCTGGCTGCTTTGGCAGCTGCGGCTGCGGCTTGCGCTTCCGTTGTCGGAGTAGTGCCGCCCTTCCCGATCTGCCCAAAGATACCCTCTATTGGCTGCCGGACAAGCTGCCCAACAGCGGCGATCAGCATACCCTCACCAAAGGCACCCATCCTGGCTCCCCCTTGACCAGCCAGGAAAAAGCCGATAAACGCTGCCGCTATATCAGGCGTAATACCGACTTGTGGAGCCATCCCGGACACCATGCCGGCAGCTACTCCCTTGCTCCCGGCACCGGCAGCCAGCCAGCCCAATCTGTTTATGTCAATCGGGTTCATGTTCTTTTATACCCCCTTTCTCAACATTTCCCGGTGAAGCGCACACCTTTAGCGGTCTTGCAGTATTTCATGCCTTTCCGGGTACAGCGGCACTCCCCTGGTTGCATTTTGGATCCTTTACTCGCCATGATTAACTTACCTCCTCATGGAAACATTTTGATCTGGGTGGGTGGAATGTACGCTCCGCCGATACATCCGTACTGTGTCCGGCAGCTGGATATTCTCTCACGCCGGCAGGACTGAAATTCAGGTTTTAGCTTCCCGGCGCAAGCCTTAGAAGCCGGAGCGAGACAACCCCTGGCAAAAGCGCCTTTCCCATTAGGTAGGGTGATACAACTCGCCATAAACACCCCCTTTCTTCCTTGATTGCCGGCGTAGATCGGCAGAAACCGATTTGACTTTCTATAAAATTGTGGACTATTCTTTAATAAACAGTCAAACACGATAAACCACAAAAGGGGGCATTATGAGCAATAAAAATCCTTCAACCAGGGTGATCACCATTCCGGCTCAATTTCTACCCCTGATAGAAAAGGAAAGGGAGCGCCGGGGCTGCTTTAGCCAGCATGAGTGCATGGGGCAGATCCTTCACGAATTTTTTGGCTCTAGTGGGCTTAATGAGCCTAAACCTGGCAGCCAGGAAAAGCCGGATCAAGTCTTAAAGGGGGTGAAGCTCAATGCCTGAAAAAAAGGTTCAATGCCCACATTGTAACGAGATATTTAAGCTGGATCTCCCGGAAGCGCCGCCGGTTGACTTAGGCAAGATCAGCCGGAAAGAGCTTGAGGAAATCCTGAGTAAAGCACAAACACCAGGGAACCTGGATCACCGGCACAAAACAGCTGATGAGTTCCTGGATTGCCCGGAGTGCCGATTGTGGGTAGATAAGACAGCGCAGCGGTACCAGGTAGTAGAAAAGGAACCTAAGAAGGAGCCTGATAAAGAGCCTGATAAAGAGCCGGAGCCGGCAGTAAGACCAGCTGTCGGCTCTATTTTTAGCACTAAGGAAGGGGTGAAGCATGAGCAACAAGAATAAAGCAGAGGAAACTACCCCGGAACCCACTATTGAGGATCTGCTTAACGAGCTGCCACTTAAGGATGAACACAAGCAGCTGCTAGTCAAGGTGGTCAGCGGCATAGCCGGCAGTCTCCAGGCTATCACAGAGAGATTAGACAGCGTGGAAAAGCAGCCGGGAGCTGATAATCCCGATCTTTACTCCGGCTTGAGCGCAGAGCAAAAGTACAATGTCCTCATGGCTAAAGCGTCAGCACCGGCAGCGGCAGCACAGCAGCAACTATGGGGAACCCTACTATCCGGAGCCAGGGGAGGAGGCGGTGGTGAGCTTGCCGGTCTCTTTAAGAGCGCTGAAAGTATCGCGGCTCTTAGAAATATCCTGTCTCCGCCAGCCTCACCGCTTCAAGTAGCGATGGAGAAAGCCCAGGTGTCACAGATGCTAGCTCAGACCAGGTTAATGAATAAGGTTGCCGGCAAAGCAACCGATGATTACCTGGAAAAGATCGCCGCTGAGGTTGAGGCTGCCGGAGCTGAGAAAGTGGAGGAAGCTGAGAAAGTGGAGGAAAAAGAGGAATGAACCGCAATCCCCTAGTTGCCTGGCAGTTTGAGCAGATAGAGGCTGAGTGCGCCTTGCTGACAGGACACGCCACCGATCCGGCTTGCCCATGTGAAAGCGACACCGAGAACTGCATCCGGAAGCACCTATTGACCATTGAAGCATTAGCAAAGGAGACTTACCCGATGGACATTAGCGATCAGGAAAAACAAGGTATGGCTGACCTGGCTGACCAGGCTAGAACCTGGCGCAAGCAGATAGAGCAATACACCATCAACCCTGGATCCCCGGAGCCGGCTAATCCTGGGGAAGTGATCAGGACTGAGGAGCTAGAGCATGGAGCCGGGGAAGTGAGGATCTACAAGGAGCAGGGGGA
>JABUBN010000166.1_pt1 | contig 17795 bp, 18 predicted proteins | sample 7240341 | NCBI WGS metagenome assembly JABUBN01 (sample SAMN07256345, study PRJNA390944) | subsurface metagenome | isolation source: Methane hydrate marine sediment | place: Pacific Ocean: Eastern North Pacific, ODP site | reverse complement strand
GGGCATTTATTAAGCAGAAACTGGCTATTCTATACGGATCAAACCGTTCTCTTGATCACGCCATTGACGCACTGATTCCTATGATTATTGAATCAGGGGTAGTAGTCCGAACCAGGATAGGCATCTATACTTTGAACAGTACGTCTATTCAGATTTTTCAATTCGTGAAAGAAGCCTGGATTCTCACCGAATTGATTATGGAGGGTTACATGAGAATCTCTGTGGAAGATATTATCTTCAAGCCATGGCTACTATATCTTTCTGTAGACCAGATGCGTTGGGATAGTTGCGTTTTGCTAAGAACGAGTATTGAGGCGGGGCAGAGGGTGTTGATAGGGTAAAATTGAATTTGTAGTGAGCATATTCTCATTCACTCAAGGCTTTGATATACTGAGGCGATAAGCTAAGAGAGGTATGAAAAGTGCGCCAATTTGAATTTAGAATAATCTCTTTCAACAAAACAATGCTGCTATGCCTTATGCTGCTTTTTGTCTCAGCATTCCTGCAGGGGCATCCCCATATCTTTATAGACAATAAGGTTACCATTGTTTTTGACGAAAAAGGTTTAGCAGGATTCACCCTTGATTGGCTTTTTGATAAGGTATTCAGTGCTTCAATTATCCATGATTTTGATGTGAACGGCGATGGAATTTTCAGCGAGCAGGAAATAGAAGCTATCAGGGAAGGGGCATTTTCAAATCTAAGCAACTATGATTACTTCTGTTTGATCACCATTGACGGTTCCGTATTCCGGGTTCAGTATGTTACTGATTTTTATGTGGACATCAGCGAGAACAGGGTTATTTACAGGTTTTTTGTTCCCTGCCATGTGCGGGGTATAACAGAATTCAAAATGGTAACAGTAGCAGTGTACGACGAAACCTTTTTTTCTGATATTATATTTGCTCCTAAAGAGGCGGTGCGCACTGAAAATGGGGAGTCTTTTGAGTACAGCTATACGCTGATTGAAAATAAAAAAAGAGCTTACTGGGGCGGACAGATTATACCCACAGAAATTCACCTGCGCTTCAGGGAGAGACAATGATCAAAAAAACATTACTTATAGGTTTCCTGTTGATCCTGATAGGTCTTTCCTGTGGATTTGCCCAGGGCAACCCCTTTCTCGATTCCGGTCCGAAGGAAAAACGGATTGTACAGCCGCTATGTTATCCCGGTTTTTTTCAAGTATTCATGCTTAAGTTGAATGATATTCAGCGAGACCTTCATGAAAAGATGTCGCGCTTAACTGAAATGACAAAGGAAGATAATAACCTGGGCCTTCTTTTCCTTCTGATCGGAATATCCTTTATATATGGGATAATACATGCCCTTGGTCCGGGCCATGGAAAGTTCATTGCTACATCCTATTTTTTAAGTAGACAGGTCTCTCTTGTTAAAGGCCTGGTCATGGGTACGCTTATTGCTATATTGCATGCCTGTTCGGCAATTATACTTGTTCTGATAATATACTTGATTATCCGCGGCTCATATCTTTCTTCCGTGGAAGATATAAGCCGCATAATAAGAATTGTCAGCTTTACACTTATTATGCTGATCGGTATTTACCTGGTGGTTACAGGCATATATAAAAACCGGGGAACACGATCTCCTATCAATAAAAGCCGCACTAGAATAAATCTAGAAAACAAAAATATCTTTTCCGTAGCCCTGGCCGTAGGAATTGTGCCCTGCCCGGGGGCGATATTGATCCTGCTTTTTTCACTCTCAATAGGGATTTTTGCCATTGGAGTTCTCCTGACCCTGGCAATGGCGGCCGGTATGGCTGTAAGCATTTCCGCTGTGGCCTGTTTAGCAATTCTTACGCGGAAGAGTCTTACCCGTATTATACCGGTGAACAGCAAGGCGGCTCGGATTTTTCAGTCAGTCTTGAGACTTTCCGGTTCTCTGTTCATTTTCATTATAGGTTTGTTTCTTCTGCTCGGCAGCCTGAACATTATTCCCTGAAAGCGTAAAATACTGTTGATATTATTTTCGGCAAAACGTAATATGTTAGGGGAGCCGAAAAATGACTGCTGAAAATCTAAGTGCCAGTCTGGAAGATTACCTGGAAGCTATTTACAGCATTGTGCGGTTAAAACGGGCCGCCCGGGCAAAGGATATTTCCCAAAGATTGGGCGTGAACAGCTCTTCAGTTACCGGTGCACTACATTTGCTCTCTGAGAAAGGGCTTATAAACTATACGCCATACGACATTGTTACCCTAACGCCAAAGGGTGAAAAAGTTGGCGGTGATGTTTTTCAGCGGCATACGGTACTGCAGGAGTTCTTTGTGAAAGTATTAGGTGTGGCTAGTGAGAGTGCCGGAGAGAATGCCTGTAAGATGGAACATGAAATATCCAGGGATATTCTTAAGCGGCTGACACTATTCGTTGAGTTTATCGAATCATGTCCAAGGGCGGTTGCTAAATGGATTGATGTCATCGGCGACTTTTGTAAAAATCCGGATTCCCCGGAAGATTGTGAACGCTGTATTGCAAGGTGTTTGGAAAATGTGCAAGAACGGCGGAGAAAGAAAAATAACCTTAAACAAGGATTTAAGTAATGGATAAACTGCTTTCTGAATTTGGACCGCAGGAGCAAGGGAAAATTATCACCCTGCTTGGAGGAAGAGGTCTTCAGGCGCGTCTGCGGGCCCTGGGATTGGCTGAAGGGCGGGTAGTGCGAAAACTTTCCGCTCTAGGTTGGGGCGGTCCGGTAATCGTTCTGGTAAACCGCGCCCAGGTTGCTATCGGGCGGGGTATGGCCCGCCGTATTGTGGTAAGCTTAGAGGAGAATGAGAGTGGCGGAGAGAAATCGAAAAGTTGATAAAACCGCTTCAGCAAAAGCAAGGAAGCATTTGATCAGTGATATCCTTCTTGTTGGGCAGCCCAATGTGGGTAAAAGCGTGCTCTTCTCACGGATAACCGGAATACGTACTATAGCCTCCAACTATTCAGGCACAACCGTGTCCTATACCACAGGTAAAATGCGCTTTGCCGGCGCCTATTATCAGGTTGTAGATGCTCCGGGCACCTACTCTTTAGAGCCTCTGGATGAAGCAGCCCGGGTGGCTGTTGACCTGATTGACGATGCCGGGCGGATTATAAATGTTGTTGCCAGCACCCATTTGGAGCGCCACCTTCCACTGACCCTGGAGCTTATAGCCCAAAAAAAACCCATGGTAGTGGCTTTGAACATGAGCGATGAGGCGCGCCACAGAGGTATCAGGATCGATGCAAATAAACTGGCCGGGAAGCTCGGGGTTCCGGTTATTCCGATTGTTGCCAGAACCGGAGAGGGAGTGAATAAGTTGATGGCTTCCCTGTTTGCCCTGCCTATATCCTCGAAGAGGGAGATGGATGAGTCGGAGCACCCCGGCCACCACCCGCATATTCAGCATGATTATTCGAAAAAACCGATAACGGAGCACACCCACCTGGACAGAGACAGGATGTGGCAGAGAATAGGAAAAATAGTCGAGGAAGTACAAACCCTGGTACACCATCATCACAGCTTTGGTGAGCGGCTGGAGGATTTAAGTGTACATCCGGTTTGGGGCGGTCTTTCTGCTTTAATAGTGCTTGCTCTATCCTTTTCCTTGATCCGCTTGCTCGGTGAGTTCCTCATAGGCGGAGCAATAGGAATTATCGGCGAGCCCTGGATAGAACTCCCTTTCGGCACTGAGCTTTTTTTTAGCTGGGCAGTTGAACCTTTGCTCATGAAACTCTCAATGCTTTTGGGGGAGGGCAGTTTCATGCATAAACTGCTAATTGGCGCCCTGATCGATGGCCGGATAGACTTTATGCAGTCTTTTGGTATGCTAACCTCAGGTATCTTTATTCCTTTGGGGGCAGTGCTTCCATATCTTGTCAGCTTTTACTTTGTACTTTCATTGCTGGAGGACAGCGGTTACCTTCCGCGCCTGGCGGTGTTTCTGGATAATATCATGCACCGCATCGGCTTGCATGGCTATGCTATAATCCCCACTTTTCTGGGACTGGGCTGCAATGTACCGGGTATTATGGCAACTCGCATTCTGGAAACCCGGACACAGCGCTTTATTACGGCCACCTTGATCTCCATAGCCGTGCCCTGTGCCGCTCTTCAGGCCATGATTATTGGACTGGTAGGTGATCGCGGTATGCGGCCGTTGATCACAGTATATGGAACTCTCTTCATTGTCTGGTTTCTAATAGGGATTGTCTTACGCTTTTCAGCTAAAGGATTTCGGCCTGAGCTTCTGATAGAGATCCCGCCCTACAGACTTCCTGTGCTGCATACCCTTGCTTCTAAAATATGGATGCGTATCTCCGGTTTTCTCAAAGAGGCTCTGCCGATTATTATCGGAGCGATATTGGTAGTCAATATTCTCTATCAATTCAAATTATTTGAATATCTTGCCCGCTTTGCCGAACCGGTGGTTACCAGGATGTGGGGTATGCCAAGAGAAGCGATCGTACCTCTGCTTTTAGGAATTCTGCGCAAGGATGTGGCCATAGGCATGTTTGCTCCCCTTGAACTTACTACCAAGCAGTTGATTACCGGCAGTGTGCTGCTTTCCATATTCTTTCCCTGCATTGCTACCTTTGTGGTATTGTTCCGTGAGCTGGGTATTAAGGATGGTCTTAAGTCCCTTGGTGTGATGCTTATTTCGGTATTGCTGGTGGGATCAGCATTAAACATCCTCTTGTGAAAACCATAATTATAATTAACCGAAAAGCGGGAAAACGGATATTCCTGGATCTCTACCTGCCACAGGTTATCAGGGTATTGGAAAAGGGAAATATCGCCTTCCGTATTTATTATACCCGTTACTCAGGCCATGCTGCAGTTCTGAATGCAAAATATGCAAACCAGCTTGATTTTATTACTGTTTTCGGCGGTGACGGTACTATCAGAGAGGTAATCAAGGGCATGGCTGAAAATCCCATTCCCATAGGTATTATCCCCTTCGGAACAGTTAATGTTTTAGCTTTAGACCTGGGCATTTCCTTTAACCCGGTTATTGCGGCTGACAATCTGGTTAAAGGCTGTTTAAAGAATATCGATGTCGGCTACCTGAATGGTGAACCCTTTCTGCTAATGGTCTCTGCCGGTATAGATGCTTTAGCAGTTCATAACGTGGATCTGAGAGCCAAACGTTATTTAGGCAAAATTGCCTACGTTATTTCCGCGCTGTGGACTGCCTTTACATACCGTTCCCGCCGGGTAAGGATTGTTCTGGGTGATCAGGGAATAAGAGATAGAGGTTATCAGCTGATAATTTCCAATTCCCGCTTTTACGGTGGACCCTTGCGGCTCAATGAAAGGGCCTCGATTGATGACGGCTGGTTGGATGTTATCCTTTTTAAAAAGAGCTCTATTCTCGATACCTTTCGCCTGTTAATGGGGGTATTGCTGCATATTGAGCAAGGTATGGAAGATGTAGCCTGGTACCGGAGCAGGGATATCCGGATAGATTCCAGGGGCAGGGTAAAATTGCAGATGGACGGCGATAAAGCGCCCCCACCTCCGGCCAGGGTCCGGGTGAAAAAACATCAGCTGCCGGTGATTGTGCCCCGAAAGTATTCAAGCAAGGATGTGCTTGAGGTTATCCGGACAGTGATCACCAATGTCTTAAAGCATTAAGAAGTGATTGAGGCGGCACCCTCACAAACCAAAAAACAGGGGTAAACCGACTAAAACCCCTGTTGATAAATATATCTCTATATGTTGTGACTGCCTAGCGGTCTCTGTAACCGCCGCCGCCGCCGCCGCCGCCGCCGCCGCCGCCGCCGCTTCTGCCGCCGCCGCCGCCGCGAGGACGTTCTTCGCGCGGTTTGGCCATGTTTACAGTTAAGGTGCGTCCTCCCAGCTCAGTGTTGTTCAAAGCTTCGATGGCGCTTTCAGCTTCCTGCTGACTGCTCATCTCTACAAAGCCGAAACCGCGTGAACTGTCGGTATATCTGTCGGTAATTACTTTAACGGATTCAACTGTACCGTGTGTTGCGAAAAGCTCACTGAGTTGGTCATCTGTCACAGAGTAGGGAAGTCCCCCTACGTAAAGTTTTTTGTTCATGTTCTCCTCCTAGAGAGTATTATCATCGCCCTTTGATACTCACCGTTGAAGATGCAGAACATGGCAGGATTTACATCGAACACCACTATCTGGTCGGTTGTTCCTTCCGGTATAATATGCAAAGTCAGAACGATCGGGCTTCTTTTCTTTTTGCTTAGTTAACTTCAGTAAGCCCGCTACTGAAAGTTATGGATAAAGTTACCTGTTTTTTAAAAAAAAGTCAACTTACTTTAATCAAGCCTGTGCCAGATCTATCCCGATGTTTTCCTATCGGGAAGATTTTTAATTCCAAAGATCCCATACATATATTTAGCCTTGCATAGTATGTATTCAAATATTAAAATATACGTATGAAAACTACTATTGATATTGATGAATTGCTTGTGAAAGAAGCTATGCGTCTCTACGGAGTTGCAACGAAAACGCGGATAATCGAGATGGGTCTGGAAGAGATGATCAAAGCGAATAAGAGATCTCGTCTCGTGAAGGCCTTCGGCTCGCAGCCGGAATTAACCGATCCTCGGAGAAGGCGGTGATCCTTATCGATACGAGCGTATGGGCTCGCTTTTTCAAGGGTTTGGACGAGGCTAAGTTTGCCGGAGATAAGGCTCGCGAAAACACGGCGCTCCTACACCCACTTGTCTTGGGTGAGCTGCTGCTGGGGGGATTATCCAAGGAGAACGAATTGCTGCTTCAGGCGCTGACTGCCATCCAGCTCCCCACAACTGAAAAGGTCTACCGATTCATCAAAGACAACTCGCTACCCGGTAAAAGCATCGGATGGGTGTACGCTGCCATCCTCTGTTCGGCCTATGAGGCAGGGACGGTACTGGCAACTTTCGATGAAGCCCTACGAACGTGTGCAGGGGACATCGGTATTGCCTGCGTGCCGATTGGCTGAGACGAAGCCACGAAAAGAGTACACACGCCGCGGCCGCGGCGATTTTGTTACTTTCCCACGGGGTCTGTCCTGTGTCTGGGATATCAAAGAGGCTGTTAAGAAGCATCATTATTTTAAAATAAAGCAGAACACCTTCCGGATTGTTGGCAACACCGATTTCTTTTGCGATTGTTGGGACACGGCGAAAAATGTAATAACGTAATTGAAATATTTTGAAATAAGTATTACATTATATAGAAAGTAATACCATGTCGTGAAATGGAGTACAATATGTCCAAAATAACCAAAAAAGGTCAAATTACAATACCGAAAGAGATAAGAAACAAATTCGGTTTTCATCCGGGAATAGATGTTCATATTATTGCCTGGGGTAATGAAGCCCATATTGTGAGAAATAGAGAAAAAAATATGTTTCTAAAGTGGCTTGGCCGGGGAAAAAAGAGAGATAAGAAAAGCATTGACCTTATGGTGGATCAATTTCGAGGCAGAATCGATGAGTAGTATTGTTATTGATACCAATCCACTTGCCTACATTTACAATGCAGTTCCTGATCTTGGTGAAAAATATGCTGTTCTGCTGGAAGAATTGGCCGGAAAGAATACACTGGTTATTCCGAAAATCGTATATGGAGAGCTTTCGCTCCTTTTTTATGATAGTGAAGAGCTGAATACCTTTATTTGTGATACTGGGATTGTAATTGGTGAAATAGAATCAGACACATACATTATTGCTGCAAAGCGTTGGGAAAAATATAATAGAAAGAGAATATTGATGTGCCACAGGTGTGGAAAAAAGATTGAGAAACTGATTTGCCGTGATTGCAACTATGAAATTAAAATCAGACAACATATATTGTCCGATTTTATTATAGGCGCCTATGCCATTCAAAGTGGTGCACAAAAAATTGTGACTCATGATACCGGCTATTATTCAACATATTTTCCTGAGTTGGATATAATTTCTATTCAATAAGCTTATCCGCAGCCAGTACCATTCATCTATTGGCATTCCCAGCCCACTCTAATTTCAAATAAAAAGGGGCCCTTGTTAGAGAGCCCTATAATAAATATCAGCGATTTTCAGGAGCTATCTTTTGCCTTCATAGAGAACCTGATAGTCCAGGGTTTTTGCCTGCTGCCACCAGTCCGAGGGCACAACAGTCCAATTTCCCATAGCTTTGGGCGCTACCGTTCCCTGTTTCTCGATCCATTTCATCAGGTAATAGCGGAGATCCTTTATAGTAGAAGAAACCATTTTTGCAGCTATCTGCTCTTTATAATCCTTATTGTAAATCAGCTTTTTGCAGGCGTCAAGAAATAGCTTTTTTAGTTATATACTTGCCAACTGGAATATTAATGTTATAGAATTAAAAAAAAGGGGGAAAAATGGAAAAATATTTCAAACTCAAAGAAAACAACACCACGGTAAAGACTGAGGTTATAGCCGGTATTACCACCTTCATGACCATGGCCTATATCCTCATAGTGAATCCGCTGATCCTGTCGGAAACCGGCATGGATTTCGGCGCTCTCTTTACGGCAACGGCACTGGCCTCGATTATCGCAACCCTGGTAATGGCCCTGGTTGCCAAACTGCCCTTTGCCTTAGCTCCGGGAATGGGATTGAATGCATTCTTTGCATTTACCGTGGTACTGGGAATGGGCTACACCTGGCAGTTTGCCCTGACAGCGGTCTTTCTTGAAGGTATTATCTTTCTCATCCTAACATTTTTAAATGTGCGGGAAGCGATTCTCAACTGTATACCTGATAATATCAAGAAAGCTATTTCTGTAGGAATAGGACTATTTATTGCCTTTATCGGACTTTCCAACAGCGGACTGATTGTTAAGGGCGCGGGCACTCCTCTTGCCCTGGGTGAAATGGGAAGCGGCACTGTACTGCTGGCGGTAATCGGGCTCCTTATTACCGGGTTTTTGCTGGCAAAGAAGATCAAAGGCGCGCTGCTTATCGGTATTGTGGCTACTACGGTTATTGGCATCCCTCTTGGTGTAACCAATATTGAGGGTTTCAAGATAGCCAGTATGCCGGCATCCTTAAGACCGATACTATTTAAATTCGAGTGGCAAAATGTCTTTACCATAGATATGCTTATTGTGCTCTTTACCTTCCTCTTTGTGGATATGTTTGATACCGTGGGCACGCTGATTGGTGTTTCAACAAAAGCCGGTATGCTGGACAGTAAAGGCAGGATACCAAGAGCCAAACAGGCTCTCTTTGCCGATGCCATCGGCACAACTGTGGGCGCCTGTCTCGGAACCAGCACAGTTACAACCTACGTTGAAAGCGCCGCCGGTGTTGAAGAAGGGGGAAGAACCGGACTGACCTCACTGGTTACTGCCGGTATGTTTGGTATAGCCATCTTTCTATCGCCGCTCTTTCTCATGGTGCCTGCCGCGGCTACTGCGCCTGCGCTTATCCTGGTTGGCCTTTTCATGCTCTCGCCGATTAAAGATATTGATTTAAGCGATTATACCGAAGCTATCCCGGCTTTCCTGACCCTGATCATAATGCCACTCTCTTACAGTATAGCTGAGGGTATTGTATTTGGTATGCTTTCATACATTTTATTAAAAATTGTGACACTGAAATTCAAGGATATCCCGGTTCTCACCTACATTGTATGTGCGGTTTTTATGCTGAAGTTTTTTGTATAGCAAGAGAAAGCAGTTGTCTATTAAAAGCTGTCCGCATTGGGCAGCTTTTTTTAATACTCTAAAGGGAAGCTTTGTGGGCATAACTTTATAATTTCGGCATTACCGACGAAATACTCTATTACAAACTTTCGAATCTCAAGAGTATTTAAAAATGGCGCTCGCCCAAAAAACCACATATAATATTCCTATCTATTCTTCCCCCCTCCATCCATGTAAATCTTTCGCTCTTTCTTGTTTGATTCTTTTTTTCTCGCGTCATATGGTGAAGCCTGCGCAAATTGTATATACTTAAAAGCAGGAGCATCATGGAACTTAGGCTCTCCAAATCCAAATACCTCGCCGCACTGCAATGCTCCAAACGCCTCTGGCTATCCATGCACAGGCCCGACCAGGCCACACCGCCCGGTAAGGCTCAGCAACGGATCTTCGGTCAAGGCACCGAGATAGGCGTTCTGGCAAGGAAGAGCTACACCGCCGGAAAACTCATCACCGCCGAATACAACCAGATCGATCTTGCCCTGGATCAGACCCGCCAATCTCTCCAGGCTGGCAGCCTCAACCTGTTCGAACCCTGCTTCGTCTTCGCACACACCCTCGTCCGGGTCGACATCCTTCACCGCTCCTCAGACAGAACCTTCGACATCATCGAAGTCAAGTCCACCGCCACTGTCCACAATGAACACATCCCCGACCTGGCAATCCAGGTCTACGTTCTGGAAGGCTCCGGCCTGTCTGTAAACAACGCATCCCTCATGCATCTCAACAGTAAATGCCGTTATCCCGACCTTTCTAACCTCTTCACCTCTACCGATCTCACCCGTCAGGTCCGGAATCACCTTCAGGTCCTCCCCGACAACCTCTCTCGGCTCTACTCCCTAATTCAATCCACGGATGAACCCGACTGCCCTGTCGGCAGCCACTGCACCCGTCCCTACACCTGCCCCTTCCACTCCTACTGCTTCTCCCAAACAGATGTCCCGGATGTCTCCGTCTTCAATCTACCAGGATTATCCACTGATAAACTCGATGACCTCGTATCCCACTCCATCTTCAGTCTTGTAGATATCCCCTCTTCATACCCTCTGTCAGAATTCCAGCGCCGCTGGCTATCCCTCTACCTCTCCGGCGCCAAAGAGATACACCACGACTCGATACATTCCCTCCTATCGAACCTCTCCCAACCGCTCTACTTCCTCGATTTCGAAACCGACGCCCCTGCCGTCCCCTGCTTCAATGCCCTCGGTCCCTATCAGAAATTCCCCTTCCAGTATTCCCTGCACATTCTCCGGGACAACACTCTGACCCATACTGACTTCCTTCATGAACAAAACACAGACCCACGCGAACCCCTCGCTAAATCCCTTCTCTCCGACATCGATCCTACCGGCGCCATCATCGCCTACAACGCGGGATTCGAAAAATCGGTAATCACCTCGCTGGCTGAATACCTCCCCGACCTCTCCAATCGCCTCCACACATTTCTACCACGCTTCTTCGATCCTCTGGACATATTTCGCGATCACTACATCGATCCCGCTTTCGGCGGCTCCAACTCCATTAAATCCGTCCTCCCGGTGTTATCCCCGGACCTTTCCTACACTACCCTTCAAATCCAGGACGGCGCCGATGCCCAGGCCACCTGGAACCGGCTACTCTCAGAATCCGACCCCTCCGTCAAAACCCGCCTCATATCCGATCTCCGCTCCTACTGCAAGCTCGACACCCTGGCGATGGTCCACATCTATCGATATCTCCTGAACCTCTAACCATCTCAGACCTCGCCCACACCCACCTGACACTACCGGGGTCATCCCATGAGTATGCACAAATATATAGTATGTTTTATAAACAAGAACAGAAAAAGGGGCCGCAGAAAATGTACCGGTCATCGCATGTGCGCCAAAAATCGACACACATCCACCGTATCCTCCTGTCCATCACCATCCTACTTATATCAACAGGAGGAGCCATGGCCGGTTACGCCCACCTAATCACCCGATCTGCATATTCCTTCTACCAAAGCTCTGCCACGCCCGAAACCCTGGCCGCAAGAGCTTCCGAGCTTCAGATGTCTCACATCTATAGCGCTTAGTAGAATTGACCCACCTGTGCTCAGATAAATCGAGCCACTTTTTGACGTGTTTTTTTACAAGGTGGACCCCATTGTCAATACTAAGTTTAGAGGGGAATAAGCAATAGTAGTAGGAATGGGGGGGAAGGAGACTAACAGATCGTGGATATTTGGATAACCGTGGTCATCTCACCTCTGTAGAATTCGGGACCAGAACAGAGAAGTAACTGAGTCCGTTTCACCTAGGCCGGCAATCCAGAAATAGACACTGCCCTCCGGGACGGAATAAGCCGGTTCCGTGTCTGTCGTCTTGTAACTCTATAGAAAATTTGAGTTGTGGTTTGAGTTAGCGGTGCCTTTCTGCCACGTTGCAGAGGCAGCTGGAAAGTGTACATTAGATGTCCCGTGCTTGTCACAGGGATCATAACTGGGCCGGATCAGTCCAGCGCTTGCTCTCAAGGAAGCAGATTCTAAGCAGTTTGGCTCAACTTCAGTGCAGGTAGGCCCCACCCTTAGACAGCGCAATACCGAGGGTGTACCTCCTTTGTGCTGAGATCGCCCATCATCATGCTTTCTGCCAGAGTTCCTGACCATACGTGCCACCGATCGAAAGGAGGGGGAAAAGAATACCAACTGGCCCGAAAAAACGCACTGTGGGCAATCCTCGGTGCATTATGTCACAGTTATACACAAGACAATCATCCTCAGTTGCTCAGAATCCCCTCACCCGGTCCTCTTTACAGGTAAATATGTCGTATACCTGTCATTCAGCATTCCCATCATCAGATACTCCTTAGTCACTCTTGCCCCGCTTCCAGGGCTTGCAATCATCTGCTTTTATACCTGCGCCTTACAGACAGGCTCACTCCACGCTATAGTGCTTAGCAAACATGAACCGGAATACAAACACAAATTGACCCGCCAATTTATTTGCGTTCCCCTTGACTTTGTGTTTTATTTCTGATATTATAACATATTCCTTCAAAATTTTAGGGACTAAAGGCAGTTTATGCGCATAAACTGAGCTATAATAAATATTATTTGTATCTTAGTGATATAATGTTACTACTTGGAAAAGAAAAATATAAACCTTCTGTAAGCTTTGTGATCAAAGTGTTCCACATTAGCTTAGTGCTATAGCTTTTTTTGATTCAGATGACATCGGAAATTATCTTGCAAATAGGGTGAGTTACTTCTATCCAACAGTAAAGAGATTACGACCAAGCAAACATGACTGGAATGAAGTCCTTCAACCAAACGCATTACTTCGTTTACTGTCTTGCTTTCAAGGTCAGTTGCAAACAAGTATCATTCTTCTCAAGTCAGTAACTACTTGGAAAAGAAAAAAGTATCAACCTGTTGGTTTTGCTACTAGCCGACGGCTCAGTTTATCTAAGCAGAAATGGGTCAATTTAATTCAGCGCTATAGCACACAACACATCGCCCTAACCGATAACAACTTACATGGGGCGCAGGAATTTCATCGGGCTTGCACTCAATATGGCATAACCCCCATCATCGGCCTTCTTGTATACATCGAAACGGACAGCCTCCTTTATTTGCATTACGCAAAACCGGTCTACCGCATCGTCCTACTCGCAGAGAATGAATCCGGATTCCGCAACCTTGTACGGATCTCTTCCGAATCTTATAAAACTCAAGCTGACTTCTTGCCCTACGTCACCGAAGAGTTCCTTTTCCGTCACACGGACGATCTCATCTGCCTATCCGGCACAGGAAGAGATTCGCTCACACACCTGCTAACCGTCTTCGATTCCAAGCTGTACCACCTCCTCTATATCCTTGATAAGTCCTTCGGCCATAAAAGGTTCTACCTTTCTCTCCAACGCAGTCCATGCGACAATACGCAAGAATCCCCGACGCTTGAAGCATCCTGTACCCTGGATATTCCTCTGGCAGCCGTTCAGGAGGTACGATTCATCCAAACTGAGGATGCCGATGCGGCACACGTTCTCCAGGAGATCGGCAACAAACACGGCACCTCACTCAATCCCCTTACAGACGATCACTACCTCCTCAGCCAGGAAGAGATTTCCTCGCGGTTCACCGATATTCCGGAAGCTGTTGAGAATACCATTAAGATTGCCGAACGATGCACACAATACGATCTGTTCCCCGGTCCCGTTAAGATTGCCGAACAATGCACACAATACGATCTGTTCCCCGGTCCCGTTCCCCCGCCATTCGCGACACCACCAGGCTATCAGGATGCCCATTCCTACCTCCAACACCTCGTCAAGAAAAACCTTCAAAACAGGTACACAAAACTAACCGAGGAAATAAATACGAAGGCGAAATACGAACTCTCTGTTATCGAACGTCTTGGATACTCAAGCTACTTCTTGATTATACATGATCTGATCTCCTATGCAAAACACCAAGGAATACAGGTCGGCGCCGGAAGAGGCGCCGCACCGGGCAGTCTGGTCAACTACGCTCTCGGAATCACGGATATCGACCCACTAATCCATGGGCTATACTTCGAGCTGTTCCTCAACCCGGAACGTAACATGCTTCCTGATATCAGCATTGACGTCGATCCCAAACATCGAGATCTCCTGCTTTCTTATCTACACGACAGGTATGGAGACAACCATGTCTGCCTACTAACTACCTTCTCAAAACTTTACGGCCCGTCTCTCCTGAAAGCCATCGGCGATACCATTGGCCTGGGGTACGAGGAAATCAGACCTCTCCTTGATTCCGAATCCTCATTCCACCGAAATACCCTCATCGATCGTCTAACAAGGGCCGAAAGCGAAACACCTTTCGGGAGACTCCGAACGATCTATGAAAAACTTGAAGGGCTTCCCTCCGGAATCTCATACCATCCAACCGGAACAGGCATAACCAGGTATACCCTCGGCACGGACATCCCCTGTCGCAGATTACCCGGTTACACATTGCTCAGTTGTGACTTCGATTGTCTATCCGCTGAAGCCGCCGGTCTCATCAAGCTCGAAATCCGGGGACTCGAAACCTTGACTCGGATAAAAGAACTGGCATCTTCCTGCATGAAACCAAACCTTCATCACTACAAGAGCTCGCAAGCGTAGACGCAGTGTACCGCCCCGGCTTGCCATATCAACAATACTCCGACGCGGTGAGAACCGGATCACATCATGACTCGCCGGTATCTCGGATATCTTCAGACGATCACTCATAGAGAAAAGCGCAACTGCCGGAATGCAAAGCGAGTTCCTCGGAGCCCTTCAGCACCATGGCGTAGATAGCATCCGGGCCAATCAACTACTTGAGCATCTATGTTCAGTATGCCCGTGTCTCACCTTGAAATCCCATCACCTCTCATATTCCCTGCTCGTCTATCGAATGGCATACTCAGTAAAACAGCCCTTGAGGATATTGGCAAAAAGATAATTGAGAGCGTCCCGGAGCAAGAACGGAAGTGATTCGCTTCATCGATAGGCTGAAGGCTTCAACAACCTAAACGTTAATCTTGACGCAGTCCTGGACGTTCTGAGTTCACACAATTTCCGGAATCGGTACCTCTTGGCTGTCGGGAAAACGGAATGGTGGAATATCAAATGGAACGACAAGTCGATTGCAGAGAAAAAGAACATCATTAACCGAGCACATATTGTCTTCCAAGCCGCACGCTCACCAGCGGTATATAGAATCTTTGTCTATTCACAAGATACCAAAGAAGTGCGCAGAGCTATCTGAGAGATGGTTCGACTGCGACATCCTCATAAACTCCGTCCTGATAGCCGTCATCGGTAATAAGGGTAGCGGAAAGAGTGCGTTTGTAGACATCATAGGACTGCTCGGTAATTCGAGGACAGAAGCAGCATTGTCATTCCTCGCAAACGACAAGTTCAGTAAGCTTCTGTCTTGCCTCAGACGGAATTGGAATTTTTCCTTGTTTATGTTAGCACTATATCAATGTGGAGGGAACATGACAAAGAAGAAGAATTTCAGTCCGGAACAAAAAGTTGCCATCATTAAAAAGCAACTATTAGAGAAAGTACCCGTATCTGATCTATGCGACCAATACGGGTTTCATCCTTCATTGTTTTATCGATGGCAGAAGATGTTTTTTGAAAAAGGCTACCTTGCTTTTCAAACAAATACAGACTCCGGAACCACCAAACTAGAGAAAAAGGTATCTGCTCTGGAGAATAAACTGGTTAAAAAGAATGAGGTTCTTTCTGAGTTGATGGAAGAGCATGTCGCTTTAAAAAAAATCTTGGGGAAATCTAAGGGCCACCTGGGTGCCGCATGATGCACGAAACGGCTCCCGAGGTTTGTTCGCGCATATGTCTGTTCGCTGGGAGCAATAACCATAATTCTTTTACAGCCGGCTCCAGGTCGGTCAAAGCCTATTATCTTCGCAGCTGAAACTGAAGTGAGAGCTCATTACCACGAACGGTAAAGAGGCTGATCTCTTTATTGCCCCGATTCTTAATCCGTGCTTTAACAGAGAAATCCCGTTTCCCATTCAATCGCAGATATGGCAGGTAATAAGCCTCAGCCAGAATATCATAGAAAAAGTCTGATATACATCCTCCCAGTACCTAATATGAACGCGGCTCAGGATATCCTGATCCTTAATCACCGCTTGAATTTCTTGTTCTATTGACGGACTAAAGGGAGTAAGACTGATCAGACTGAATTCCTTCCCCTTGCTATTTGCCACAGCATTCCCAAGGGTCCATTCACGTTTTAGCTGATGTTCGCCTCTCACAGTACTCTTAACAAAAGAACAGAAGTATTTCACTTCAATAAACACAAGGTACTTGGTCGTTTCCAGGATAACATCAGGCTCTGTCAGCCTAATCTCGTTTGGCAGATCCGAAACAGCGGAATCGTGGGAGTACCTATTCCAAAAGTCCACGTTCCGCTCAGACTTACCGAAATCTTCCAATACCTCCTCAGGCAGTAATGATGACCAGCAGGACGCATCCAAGTTCTTCAAGACCCCAAACACATTAGAGGTTAAAAGGTCCTCCATCCGATCCAGTTCACGAATATTGGACTCTTCTGTCCCGGGAAAGCTAATTTTGCTTTTAATTTCTGCATATATCATACGAACCTCCAACGGCCCCATCGGTGAGTATTATCAATCACCTTTAAATGCTTTTGTGAACGATCCTATTCGCGAAATCTTATCCGCGAATATCAAGAGATACCGTGCAGCAACGGAATCTCACAAATGCAACTCTCAGAAAAAGCCGATATATCGTGTCCCTCCGGTAAGCGTTCGTAGAGGTTTTTCGTGCGCGGAACATCGGGGCCGCGGTGGTCATGCTGGAAACACTTCCTTCAATACTTCCAACAAGGCATGCATACCATTAACATCCTTATCTTGTTCTTCAGCAGGCTCTTCAAACATGATGCGATAAACAGGTTCGTCGTCTTTCCCATTCGGATGAAAATACTGACTGCCGTTTCCATCGACAGCACTAATCGATGCCCTGCCTTCGAATACCCCTAATGCCGCTTTCACCTTATCGAAATACCGCTCATAGACTCCCTTGTCCAGCTGCAGGACAAAACGATCGCACAATGCTCCATCCTCATACGATGTCACCGTAACAATCCGACAAAGGGAATTATTCCGCCCTTTCGGCGGATTTACCATAGCGGGAACTCCGATAGTAGTGTGCAAGGGATTTGCCTTGACTGATCGCTTTATTCCGGTTCTCTGAACAGCCTCACGGAATCGCTCCAAGAGCACCTTATTATCCCAAAGAGCTTCTTCGTATGCTTCATTTGACGGAAACCGTGCTGCCGATCGAATGACAGGCGGATCAAAGCGAAACTGATGCAATGCAGCGTTTCTCAAACTCTTTAACAGATGTATCGCCTGCCCGTCAGCAGGAGACATCGACCCATCGCTCTGTCTATCAAGTACCCGCTTAATAAGGGCTTCCATCGATTCACCCATATACATCCCAGCGCTCGATCCTCTATCCGATTCACGCCACTCGAGAACATACACACCCTCTACACCTAACTCCAGGCAGGCATCTCCAGCCGAAGAGGCGAATTGCCGTGCCTTGCTGCTGTTTCTTGGCACCAAATAACACAAAACAAGATGAGGATGT
>JABUBN010000165.1_pt1 | contig 17800 bp, 21 predicted proteins | sample 7240341 | NCBI WGS metagenome assembly JABUBN01 (sample SAMN07256345, study PRJNA390944) | subsurface metagenome | isolation source: Methane hydrate marine sediment | place: Pacific Ocean: Eastern North Pacific, ODP site | reverse complement strand
CAGGGGGGGGGAAATTAAATCCAAGAAAAAAATCACATATATTTATTTAATAGCCAAAAAACAGTCTGCTATTGGTATTTAAAAATGATAAAAGTATAAAAAATGACTTGACATTTGTATTAATAAATGAGATAATACTTGTATTATAAGTAATAATACAGGAGACAAAGTGTCAAGGAAAACAAAAAAGGATTGGAGAGATAAAATAAACTGGAAGCAAGCTGGCCTGAAGGCATATTACACAAAGATAAAAAATACATATGATTTTACAGATGAGGAATTAGAGGATTTTTTTGAAGCAAAATATTATAAACAAGTTGAATCAGAATCAAGGAAAAATGTTAGGGAAGTAATAAGATACCTTGGCGGAGTGTATGACTCGGATTATGAAAGTATACCAATTTGGGCCAAGAGGAAAAACGGAAGGGCATTAGATTTAATAGTTATATCCCTTAATGATATTTTACCGGAATATGGAATAGAAAATGCAAATGATGTTTACAGCCTATTAAAGAGATCGGGTGTATAGCATGAGAGTAATTTACAAGCCCAAAGGGAAAGCAAGAGAGTATTCACCATTAGCACTAAACTTATATAATGGTTGTTCAAATGGATGTAAATATTGTTATGTCCCTAACTATTGCAGAAAGAACAGAGAGGAATTTAAAAATAATACAGTAGTAAGAAAAGATGTTTTAAAAAAACTTGAAAGGGATTGCCAGGAACTTGAAGGAGGAAGCCAGCAGATTCTTATGTGCTTTACAAGTGACCCTTACCAGAAAGCAGAAGAGACAAATAAAATTACAAGGCAGGCCATAAAAATACTAAACAGGTATGGCTTAAATTTTCAAATACTTACAAAAAGCGGATCCAGGGCAGAAAAAGATTTTGGCCTTTACAAAAAAGGCGATACTTATGCAGTTACCCTTACATTTGATAGTGAGATAGACAGCAGAAAATATGAACCAGAAGCAGATATACCGGAGCAAAGAATAAAATCACTTAATGAAGCTAAGAAGAGAGGTATAACTACATGGGTAAGCTTAGAGCCAGTTATAAGCCCGGACCAGTCTTTAAACCTGATAGATATGACATGCCGGTTTGTAGATTTATTTAAAGTAGGAAAGCTTAATGGATATCCTGAAATGGAGAGAAAAATAAACTGGAGGCAGTTTGGGCTGGATGCCATAGAAAAGCTAGAGAAGTATAAGAAAAATTATTATATTAAAAAGGATTTAGAAAAATATTTGAATTAAAAAATTAAAGAATTTATCTTGACAAAAATTTTACCTTCCTGCTTATTTATAATTACCCTTAGATCCGGAGGCAACTTTCAGAAGTAACTGAAATTTGCAAACGAAAGAATTAAAAAAAGTAAGTTAAGTTCTGAAAAGTCCCTTAGAAAAGTTCTAAGGGGAAACCCCAAGATATTAAGTAACCTAAAGCGTAAGCCAGGGCAAAAGATAACTCGGGGTTTCTTATAATTTTACTACGCCAAATGTTTGTCAGTTAAAATTTAATCCTCAACATAATAATCTTTTTTATTAATAGCAACCTAAAAAAGACAATTGATAAATTATAACAAGTTTGTTATATTATAAATAAAATGTGGAAGATAGTATTTTATAAGAAAGGCAGCCTTTTCAAACCGGTTAGAGATTTTATAGTCAATTTGCGAAAGTAAGGAAAGAGCAAAAGTTGTTAAAGGAAATTGAAAATATAAGGAGATGAGTAAGCAGATTATGGAATGGGAAGAATTTAAAAAGGAACTTTTAAAAGACCCGGAATTTAAAAAAGAATACGAAAAACTAGAACCAGAGTACAGGATAATAAGGCAGATACTTTCTTTAAGAAGAAAGAAGAATTTAACTCAGGAACAATTAGCAAAGCTAACCGGTGCAAAACAGTCAAGTATAGCAAGAATAGAAAGCGGAAGGCATAATACATCATTAAGATTATTAGAAAAAATCGCAGAGGCTTTAGACACTGAACTGGATATAAGATTTATTTCAAAGGCTGGCTAATTTTTGTGGCTCATGGTTTCCTCCTTTTAAAGCTTTATACACCTACAAGAATTTCTACCGACAACTTCTTCCGGCTCTGGTAGAGATACCTGAGTTGAACCCATTTTCGTCACACTGAGTGAAGCAACCATGTTTGCAAATAAAGTTGCATCCTCAATAGTAGCTCCCTGTGCAAGTTTTGCAACAAAAGTTCCCAAAAATGCATCTCCTGCTCCTTGTGTATCGACAACATCTACATCATATCCTGGAACATGAAATGCATTTTCATTTGTCGCAACCACAACACCCATTTTGCCAAGGGTTATAATTACTATACTTGGGCCTAATTTTATAATTTTCTTACAACATACTTTTGCTGTTTCTGGTCCTCTTACGACAACTCCCCCTAGTTTATATGCTTCTACTTCATTTACAATTATAATATCAGTTTTTTTTAGTAATTCTTGCGAAAGAAAAATAAATGGGGATGGATTTAGAATAGTATACATCTTCTTCTTTGCTAATTTAAAATAATACTCAACAGCGCTCATATTTACTTCAAGCTGTGCAACTAGCATGTCACCTTCCATAAAATTTGGATATATATCAACAGGCACATTATGATTAGCTCCAGGATAAACAATTATACAATTACTACCTTCGTCATCTACTAATATTACTGCGTTACCAGAATTGACATTTTTAACTATGGTAACATTCTCAATATTTATACCATTTGTTTTTAATACTTTTAAAAGAATTTTGCCATTTGAGTCATCACCAACTGCACCTATGAAATTTACATTTGCCCCATACTTAGAAGCAGCTATTGCTTGATTCGCTCCCTTGCCTCCCGTTGCAATAACACACGATTTTGCCTGAATAGTATAATCTACTAACGGAATTTCTTTAACTCTATAAATAATATCAACATTTGAACTTCCTAAAAACCAAATTTTATTTTTCAAAGAAAACCTCTTTAAGTCATTATCTCACAATAAAAATACTTTATTACATGTTTTTAGTATTTTTTTAAATATTTATATTGTTTTTATAATTTTTCAAAATCATATATTTTAACCCATTAATTGGTTTAACTTATATCGCCAAAGCTAAGCTTTTAAAATCTACCTGAAGATATTTGGCCAGTATAATAATTTTTAATTGTAAAAGTAATAATACGATAATGCCGGATATACAGTAACAATGTAAAAAAAATGATAGGCTTAACTTCTCCTTGCAACAATTATATCTACACCATAATTCTTGAACTTATTTATTAGATCCTTAGATGTTCGAGAGTCAACAACTAGAATATCTACCTTGTTAATATCACATACTGGGACAAGAGATACACGTGATAATTTTGTATGATCTGCAACTATTATCAATTCAGAGCTGTTACTAATCATTACTTTTTTTAATTCTGCCTTCATTTCGTCAGGAGTAGTTACGCCATTATTTATAGTTATACCACTTGCACCAAGAATAGCTTTATTTGCATTAAACTTTCGTGTAGTTTCCTCTGCCACCCTTCCATAGTAAGATAAGTCAATCTTATTTAACATACCTCCTATTGCAATAACTTTTACATTCGGTTTTCTTAACAATTCGAGGCAGATATTTAGGCCATTAGTTACAACAGTAATATTTTTATCTAATGGTAGTTTTTTTGCAACCTGAAGTGTTGTTGAACCGTCATCTAGCAAAATGCTATCACCAGCTTTGATCATACTCGCTACTACTGTACCTATTTCCTCCTTTAAATCTATGTTCTGCATTATACGATTGTTATATGAAGGATCTCGGTCAGTTCTTAGGTTTTCTTCAATTACATTTTTAAGAATTGCGCCTCCATGAGTTTTGGTTATAAGTTTTCGTTTTTCAAGTTCTCGCAGATCTGACCTTATCGTAGCGCCTGTAACACTAAAAAATCGAGATAAATCTTCCACATTAACAGTACTATCCCTTTTTAGTTTCTTTATTATTTCTATTAGTCTTCCTTCGGGAAAAATTTTATTTTTAACCAATGATTTTCACCTAACGTTTTTTTTGTTCTTCTTTTTAATATTTAAATTTTTAAATCTTTTTAACTTATGTTCTATCAGAAAATTCTGGTTAAAGTATCGTTTTAGCACAGCGTTCTGAAAATAACTCACCTATATTGAGGCCTTGTAATCAACCACTATAATTAAATGTTATTATTTTAAATGAAATTCTCAATTAAACAAAAATTAAATAAGTATTATAACAAAAATTCAAAAATTAATCATCTTGCCCTAAATTACTATGAAAATATATAAAAATAATTGCAATTAAATAAAAATATTTGCAATTAAATAAAAATTATTATATATTAACATCACTTAATATAAGATATGAAAGATAGCAATATAGTAATGCTGGGATACGTAATAATTTAAAACTGATTTGAAAGATAATTCAATGAAGTGGAACTACAGAGATGCTCTTGGAGAAGCATTTGTAAAAATAGGAGGAGAATTTAAAGATTTGGTTATTGTGACAGCAGATGTTTCTAAATCAACAAGAGCTATTAAGTTTAAAGATAAATTTACTGAAAGGTTTTTTTCAGTTGGAATAGCTGAGGCAAATGCAGTAGGTATATCTGCCGGTATAGCTACATTCGATGTGCCGGTTATTTTTACTGCATATTCAATATTTGCTACAGAAAAACCTTTTGAACAGATACGTAACATGATATGTTACCCCAATCTAAATGTGAAGATTGTTGCCACACATGGAGGAATTAATGTTGGAGAAGATGGAGTTACACACCAGGCGATTGAGGATATTGCAATAATGAGGGCTATACCAAATATGAAGGTTGTAGTGGTTGCAGACCCTGGAGAAGTAACTGCAGCATTAAGAGAAATCGTAAAAACCCCAGGCCCGATATTCTTAAGATTGGGGAGAGCTGAAACCGAAGTTATTCATGAGGATATGGATAATGTAAAATTTGAAATCGGTAAAGTAGAAACTTTACGAGAGGGCACCGATGTCACATTAATGGGCGTAGGGATGATGGTATGGGAATCACTTAATGCTGCAGACTTATTGGAAAAAGAAGGTATTAGTGCACGTGTTATTAATGTTAGGACAGTTAAACCTATAGATATAGAATCTATAATAAAGGTTGCAGATGAAACTGGTGCTATTGTAACTGCTGAGGATCATAACTGTTTTGGAGGATTGGGCGGTGCGGTTGCTGAGGTCCTTGGTGAGAATATGCCTGTTCCTATGGAGCGAGTGGCGCTACCTGATACATTTGCGGAGTCAGGAAAATGTGATTTGCTTCTGCAAAAGTATGGTTTGACAGCTGAGAATATATATAATAAAGCCAAAAAATCTATTGAGAGAAAAATTAGAAAAAAATTAGTTAAGGTTAACTAATGTTATCAGATGATAAGAGGCGATATCTTGAAGAAAAGGCAAGCATTATAAGAAAACATGTGATGGAAATGATATATAGAGCTCAAAGCGGACATCCAGGAGGTTCTTTATCCCTTGCAGATATTATGGCTGTACTTTACTTCCATGACCTAAACTATGATGTAAAAAATCCAAAAAGTTTGAATAGAGACAGAGTTGTATTATCAAAAGGGCATGCAGCACCTGTATTGTATGCTGCTCTTGCAGAAGCCGGATTTTTTTCAAAGGATGAATTGTGGAAATTGAGAAAAATAAATAGTCTGCTTCAAGGACATCCTTGCATACACATTCCAGGCGTAGATGCTACAACCGGTTCTCTCGGATTAGGACTTTCTGCAGCATGTGGTATGGCAATAGGAGCTAAACTAAAAAAAATGAACAGGGTTAGGATATATGCAATACTTGGTGATGGTGAACTCGGTGAGGGGCAGATATGGGAAGCTGCAATGGCAGCGTCTCACTTTAAACTGGATAACCTAATAGCAATTCTGGATAGAAACAGATACCAGAATGATGGTGCCACTGAAGAGATTTTAAAACTTGAACCGTTACACGATAAGTGGGAAAGCTTTGGATGGAATGTAATAAATATTGACGGTCACAATATAAATCAGATTGCTGATGCATTCAGCCTCGCAAGAGAGACTAAAGAAAGACCTACAATGATTATTGCAAAAACAGTGAAGGGGAAAGGCGCTTCATATATGTTGAATAAGCCCGATTTGCATTATATGCCCCCTACGAAAGAGCAGTTAGAACAAACACTGAAAGAATTAATGTTTTAGGTTACATGGAGGAATCATGAAAATAGTAATCGCAAGTGAACATGAAGGATTTAATCTTAAGGAAGAAATAAAAAAATACCTTACAGAAAAAGGTTTTGATGTAACAGATTTAGGCACGAACTCAGATAAACCTACCGATTATCCTTTTATTGCGGCAGGTCTTGCAGAGAAAGTAGCAAAAGGTGCGTTTAAAAGAGGGATTTTAATATGCGGAACTGGAACTGGAATGGCAATGGCAGCAGATAAGGTTCCTGGTATAAGAGCGGCACTTTGTACCGATCCATTTATGGCAAAAATAACACGGGAGCATAATGATGCTAACGTATTATGTCTTGGGAGTTGGATAACAGGTTCTAAGCTATCGTTTGCTATTGTAGATATGTTCCTGCGATCAAGATTTAGGGAGGGAAGGCATTTGAATCGTATTAATCTTATCAAAGAGCTTGAGAAAAGATATGGATTAATAAAATTAAAAAACCACGGCAAATAAATTTATTACAAAATTAATGGAGTAATAAAATTGGAGAGAAAAATTATATTAGAAGTTAAAAATTTAAAAAAATATTTTGGTGGAATAAAAGCTATCGATGGTATAGACATGAAGCTTTATGAGAAGGAAATTGTTGCAATTGTTGGGGACAATGGAGCAGGAAAATCAACGCTAATAAAAACTATTACTGGTATATATAAAAAGGATGATGGTGAAATCTATATAAATGGAAGAGAAATTAATATAACCAACACAAGAAGTGCAAGAGAAAATGGAATTGAAACTGTTTATCAGGATCAAAAGTTGGTACCAACTTTTGACGCTAGTGGGAATTTATTTCTAGGAAGAGAAAAAATAACAGAAAATGTAGTTGGTAAGTTTTTTAAAATACTAGATTATAAATATATGAAAAAAGAAACAAAAAAATTATTAAAAAAAGTTGGAGTTGAGATTAAAGAAATAGATTCGCCAACAGCTTATCTTTCTGGGGGGCAACGACAGGGAGTTGTAGTTGGAAGAGCAGTCTATTGGGGTGGTAGAATTTTAATTTTGGATGAACCAACTAATAATCTTGGGGCAAAACAAGAAAAAATAGTAATAGATTTAATAAAAAAAATAAGAGAAGAATATAATGTTTCAATAATTGTAATTACCCATAATATAGCACATGTATTTGAGCTTGTAGATAGAATCATAATTTTAAGGAATGGGAAGAAGGTTGGGGAAAGAATTAAAACAGAGTCAAATCCGAATGAAATAATTTCCATGACAATAGGATTGGTAAATTAATTAAAAGTATTTGAATCAGTTAGAGAAATAGATCTAAAGAGGAAAAATTAATGATTAAAATAAATATACGGTTAAATAGTATTAAAGTGTTTCAAGTCATATTGAAATATGGTATTTATGTCTTGTTCATTATACTTTGCATTATCCTAGCAATATTTTCCCCCAATTTTTTAACCATGAGAAATATTATAAATGTGCTTTTACAAATTTCTATTATTGGAGTTATTTCCATTGGTATGACTTATGTAATTACTGCTCGAGGCATAGACGTTTCTGTTGGTGCTGTTGTTGCAGTTGCAAGTGCTTCTGGAGTAGGCGCAATTAAATTGTTGGGAGCTCCCTGGTGGCTAGGTATGCTAATAATGATTATTGTAGGTTTTTTATTTGGTATTATAAATGGTTTTTCTGTAGCTTATATTAAAATGCCCCCTTTTCTGGTTACACTTGCTACAATGAGTATTGCTAGAGGGCTAACACTTGTTTTATCTGGTGGAAAATCATGGTTTGACCTTCCTGTTCAATTTGCTTTATTAGGTTCCAGCACTTTCGTCTCTATACCTGTGCTGATTATAATTGTAATCTTATTATATGTATTAGCCCATATAGTATTAAGTAACACTATTTTTGGAAGACAAACATATGCAGTTGGCGGTAATCCAGATGCGGCAAAGTTTTCAGGAATAAATGTCAAGATGGTTATAGCGAGAACTTTTATAATTAGTGGAACAATTTGTGGTTTAGCTAGCATTTTACAGACTGCTCGATTAAATAGTTTCTGGGCTTCTATGGGAGTTGGTTTTGAGTTTTCATCTATTGCTGCAGTGGTAATTGGAGGAACAAGTCTTTCAGGAGGAGTTGGGAATCTTGGAGGCACATTCGTAGGGGTGTTAATAATGGGTGTTATTAATAACGCTTTAAACCTTTGGGGAGTTTCTGCTCACTGGCAGAATGTGGCACGTGGTACCATCATCTTTTTAGCTGTAATGTTGGATGCTTTAAGATCAAAATATAAAAGTCTGGAATAATTTTCAAAAAAAGGAGGTGATTACCAAGGAAAAAAAGTCTGGAATAATTTTCAAAAAAAGGAGGTGATTACCAAGGAAAAAATAAAATATAAATAAAATATAAATAAAATATAAAGACAAGAAAGGATGAAAACAAAGATGAAAAATCTAACAAAACTATTATTACGGGCTCTAGTATTGGCATTAAGTTTTTCAATAGTAGTAGTTCTTTTTAGTTTAGGAGGTTGTAGACCTGTAGTAGAAGAGCCAGTAGTAGAAGAGCCAGTAGTAGAAGAGCCAGTAGTAGAAGAGCCAGTAGTTGAAGAGCCAGTAGTTGAGGAACCTGCTGTTGAAGAAAAAATAATTATTGGTGCATCTTTACCACAATTAGACGCAGAGGGCTTTATGGTTAATAACGCCTCATCAATAAAGGAAGCAGAGGAGAATAATGCTGAAGTTATTAGCTTTTCTGCTGAAAATTCAGCGGAAATCCAGTTAGCTCAAATTGAAGATTTCATAGCTAGACAGGTAGATGCAATAATTTTTGTCCCTGTAGACGCTGATGCATTGGTAGTTGGTGTTGAAAAAGCAAATGAAGCAAATATACCAATTGTTGCAATGGATCGTTCTACGACTGGAGGCACCCTGACTGGTTTGGTAGAGTCAGATAATGTTGCTCATGGGAAAGGTGCAGCAAATTTGATGGCTGAAGCTGCTGAAAAAGCTGGTATTCCTTTAAGTGAACTTAAGGTGCTGGAATTGTTGGGGGATCAAGCAACATCGGCAGGTTTAGAAAGGCATCAAGGTTTTGAAGAAAGAGCAAATGAGTTAGGATTTAATATCGTCGCATCTTTGCCTACATATTGGCAGAATGACGAGGCTTATGCAGCAACTCTTGATGCTTTCACGGCAAATCCTGATATTAACGCAATTTTTGAAGCTAGTGATATTGCAATGCATCTTGGTGTAGAATCAGCTTTGTCGGGAACTGGCAGATTAAAACCTAGGGGCGAAGAAGGCCATATAATTATTACAAGCGTTGACGGAGGTTCCAAAGGAATGGAAGCTATCAGAGAAGGTTATATTGATGGTATTGCATCACAGCAATTAATTATAATTGGTAAAAAATCTGTCGAAATAGCTATAAAAGCTGTTCGTGGGGAACCGATAGAAGAATCGATAATAAGATTGGAACCGGATCTAGTAACTCCGGAAAATGTAGATAGCGAAGAACATTGGGCAAATCAGCTTTAAAGTGCTATTATTCTAGAAGAAGGGTAAATTACCCTTCTTCTAGAAGCTTGTCCGAGAATGTGAATCCATATTTTTTAAATAATCTTGATATTCCTTCCAATATTTTTATGGGGCGTGAAATTCGCCAAAACTGGATATTAGGTTCGTTGGGAGCAATGAATCTTCGAGCTATGCTTCGAAAGGCTGAGGATTTATTGAATGGCTTTAAGATCTCTTTTACAGGTAGCTGATAATCATGAAAAAAATAGTAATTGGTGCAGATCCAAATGCAAATGAGCTAAAGAATAATATTATGCAAATGCTAAAAAATGAAGGCTATGAATGTGAGGATTTTGGTAGCGATGATATTATTTATGCGAATGTGGCAATAAAAGTGGCGGAAGCAGTAGTTAGGGGTGATTATGATCGTGGGATACTCATTTGTAGCACTGGCATTGGAATGAGCATTGCGGCAAATAAAGTTAAAGGCGCACATGCGGCATTGTGTTCAGATGTGTACTCAGCGGAGAGAGCTTCTAAGAGTAACAATGCAAAAATCATAACATTAGGTACTAAGGTCATAGGCCCTAAGCTAGCAGAGAAATTGGTTATGATTTGGTTGAATGCTGAATATGTTCCAGGGGGACGATCGGAACCTAAAATTAATCGAATTATCGAGTATGAAGAGGAGCTTAGATTACCATAGTCTATTGTCTTGCGTTTGAGTAAATACATTTTGGGATAAGCCTATTGGGTTTTATGAGTGATAAAGCCATTATTGTAACCTGTGATGGTGATTATAGTTGTCTGGTAAGATATCTAACTACCGAAAAGAAATTATTAAATTTAATGATCCCTGATAGAAGAAGATATTCTGCTTTACTTAGACAGTTTAGAAAATATATTGAGTTTTATGGCTGAATAGTTACCAAATATTTTAAAATAGAAAGGAATATAAGAAGGTAGGAAAAATGAACTCTAGAGAAAGAATTAGAAGCGTTTTAGCACACAAGCAGCCGGATAAATTACCAGTTGATTTTGGATCATCTCAAGCAACTGGAATTCATGTCCATATCGTATATAAACTTAGACAATACTATGGCTTGGATAAACCTGGTACTCCGGTTAAAGTGATAGAGCCGTACCAAATGTTGGGGGAGATTGCTGATGATTTGAAGGATGTGATGGGTGTGGATGTAGCAATTCTGGAAGGAAGAGGGACTTTTTTTGGCTATAACAAAAAAGATTGGAAAGAATGGAAATTAAAAGATGACACTCCAATACTTGTTCCTAACCTATTTAATACTGAAGAAAATGAGGACGGAAGCGTATACCAATATGCTGAGGGAGATAAAAGTTATCTACCTTCTGCCAAGATGCCATCTAGGGGATTCTTCTTTGACTGTATTGAAAGACAGAAAAAGATTATAGAAGAGGAGTTGAATCCTGAAGATAATCTCGAAGAATACACTCTGTTATCTGAAGAGGATTTAGATTACCTAAAACGACAGATAGATAAATTATATAATAATACCCAGTATGCAATTATGGGAGTAATCGGTTCATCAAGTTTTGGGGATATAGCATTTGTACCTGGTCCTATGCTAAAGGACCCTAAAGGAATAAGAAATGTTGAGGAATGGTATGTTTCCACTTGCATAAGAAAGAATTATGTAAAAAAAGTATTTGAAGGACAGTTGGAAATTGCTATTGAAAATTACAAAAGGATATTTAAAGCTGTAGGTAATATTATAGATATAGTGTTTGTATCAGGAACTGATTTTGGGATGCAGCAGGGCTTGTTCATTTCTCTAGATGCTTACAGGGAACTTTTTAAACCATTTCATAAAAAGGTTAATAGGTGGATACACGAAAATACTAGATGGAAATGTTTTATACATACATGCGGTTCTATATATGAATTAATTCCTGATTTGATAGATGCTGGTTTTGATATTCTAAATCCTGTACAGATATCAGCAAAGAATATGGATCCAGTTAAGCTTAAAAAAGAATATGGCAGGGACATAATTTTTTGGGGAGGAGGAGTTGATACCCAGAAAACTTTACCTATAAAAACTCCAAGCCAGGTGAAAGAAGAAGTTAAAAAACTGATAGATATATTTAGCTTTAATGGTGGTTATGTATTCAACACTGTTCACAATGTACAAGCAAATGTTCCTATAGAAAATTTAATAGCAGTAATAGAAGCTATACAAGAATATAGATAGATGAAATTATTATTTAAGATGGAATTTAAAAAAAGATGAGGAGTATTTAAAGGACAGAACCTTTAGCATGCCTCATCATGGTAATTACGTATATTATTATACCATTTATGTCAACCCGATCAGCTAAAGCCTTTAAAATCAACATAATTAAGCATTATAGGGGGTATAACCAATCAGATCCTCAGGGCAATAATTCCCGGGTCAGTGGCCAGATCCACCGACTGAGCGCTCTACGATACCAGCAGGCTCGCACAGGCTGGCTACGATTCCGCAGACATTAAAATTATTTAGATCATTTCTTTAACTACTTTCTTTCACTTTTTGACAGGACATTTAATACTGGCCACCTTCCCATTAGTAAATTTTTGTGAATAAATACCTTTTTTACTTGACAAGTTAAAAACTATGTTATATAATACCTACTATATACAATATAAGCATTAAAACGACAAAAAGGGGTAAAATGAATAACTGCATTAAAGAACAAAAAGACAAGATCAATGCAGCGGTTGAAAATCTATTTAAGGAACTACAGGCAGGCAAAAGCGATAATCTTAAAAAGTATCTGGAATTTGCAGCACAATTTCATACCTATAGCTTTATGAACACAATGTTAATTTGGACTCAAAATCCAGAGGCTACTCATGTGGCCGGTTTAAGGCAATGGAATGAAAAAGATTTTTGGGTTAAAAAGGGCAGCAAGGCAATAAAAATTTTTGCTCCGCAGATAGCTAAATATTACTGTCAGGATGAAGATAAAAACAGCAGAATGTTTTTTGGGCAGTTGACTAAAAAACAGAGAAAGGAAATTGAGAATAATCCCAATATAGATGTTTACGAAAAACTCTTTTTTAGGGTGGTAAATGTATTTGATATAGGGCAGTGTGAAAATAAGAGCGGTAAGGAAATACCTCAATTTTTTTATAACGTTGGCAATAATCACAAGGATAAATATCTTAAACTAAAAGCTATTATGGAAAGCCAGAAAATCAAAGTTACTGCAAAAAATGGCAAAAGGGCTGAAGGCACAAGTTATGGTGGCAAAGTAGAATTAAAAGAGGAAAGAGATTATGACAATAAGCTGCTTATCCTGATACATGAATTTGCACATGAGATATTGCACCAGAATAAAAAGGGAGATATTGAAATTTTATTTAGTACAGAAGTTAAAGAAGTGCAGGCTGAGGCAGTTAGTTATATAGTATCTCACTTTTTAGGAGTACATAATCCATTTAGCAGTGATTATATTTTGCACTGGGGTAAGGATAAAAAGATTTTAAGGGAAAGTTTAGAAGTTGTAATTAAAGCCAGTAATAAGATTATTGGATTAATAAAAGGCAATAGAGAAGAAAGAAAAGTTGCCTGAATTTTTTAATTTATAAAGGAGAAAGGGATAAAATGAAAAGAGATTTAACACCGGCAGAAATAGGAGAACAAGCAGCCAAAAAAGAATATTATGAGAGTCAAACAAATTTTCCTACCGCTTTTGAAACAAGACAAAAAATTACAGAGGAATTATTTAAAGCATCAGAAATGGCAAATGCATTTATAAAAATGGCAAAATCAACCATAGATTTTAAAACAGGATATTTCAATGTTAATATCAATAAAATTGATGCTGATGAGATCGATGATATTTCTGAAAAAATCAATAATAAATTAGGACTTGTTTCAGAATATGTAAGAGATCTAAAAAAGTTTAAGTGAGGTGAATAAAAATGAATAACTGGTTTGAAGTTTCTAAAGAGGGATTGAGGGAACTGCAGGAAGGCAAACCCAAGCATTTCATGGCCAGGGAGTTAATCCAAAATTGTTGGGATGAGGAAACTAAGATCTGTTTATTTGCTGCAGAATGGGAAAAAGGCCGAGCTAAAATTGAGGTATTAGATGATAACCCGGCTGGCTTTAAAAACCTATCAGATGCGTTTACCCTCTTTCAAAAAACCGCAAAGCGTGGCGACCCTTCCAAGCGTGGCCGTTTTAATATCGGGGAAAAGCAGGTGTTATCACTTTGCGATGAAGCTAAGATAAAAACTACTAAAGGGACGGTTATATTTAATAAGGCTGGTAGAAGAATCAGTAGAATAAAATTAGAAAAGGGAAGCAAAATCATTATATCTTTTAAAGCAAATAAATCTGATTTTGATGAAATGCTGTCAGTAGTCAAAAAATATCTTGTCCCTAAAAATATAGATTTTTATGTTAATGGTGAGAAGATTACTTACCGCCAGCCATACAAGATTATAACAGCAACACTTTTAACTGAAAATGAAGTCAATGGCATATTTAAAAGAGTGCAAAGAAAAACTGATATTCATATTCTTAAATCAAATGGCGAGGCAATGCTATATGAGATGGGCCTGCCCATAACAAGCATTGATTGTCAGTTTGATATTGATGTGCAGCAGAAAGTGCCGCTAGCTATTGACCGGGATACTGTACCCGTTCCTTATCTTAAAGCACTGTTTGCCGAAGTTTTAAATGCTACCTATCAGGATGTAGAGAGTGAGGATTCCTCTGAAGTCTGGATAAGGCAAGCAGTGGGCGATAAAAGAATAGGCCGGGAGGCAGTAAAGGAAGTTGTTAAAAAGAGATTTGGCGATAAGGTTGTAGTGGCCAATCCATTTGATCCTAATTCCATAGATGAGGCTATATCCAATAAATATAATGTAGTGTATGGATCCGAGATGTCAAAAGAGGAATGGGAAAATATAAGAAAAGCAGAGGCAATATCATCGTCAACAGATCTTTTCGGGAAAAAGGGAGTGGCAGATTGGGAGCATTATCCACCGACTCCAGAAATGGAAAAGGTGGCAGCCCTGGCAAAGAAGATAGCAAAGCGATTGCTGGGGATAAACCTAGAGGTACAATTTGTTAAAAGCCCGGGTACCGGGGAGGCAGCAGATTTTGGATATAATACTTTGACTTTCAATGTTAGTAAACTCGGGAAGAAATTTTTTGATAGAATTGTTAGCAAAGAAATAATTGATCTGATACTGCATGAATTAGGCCATTCTGCTGGGAGCCATACTGAGATTTCTTATCACAAATTACTTACCAGGATGGCCGGGCAGTTAGTTATGATTGCTTTGAATGAACCAGACTTTTTTAAGATAGATTATTAAAGATGAGAATATTATAAATAATAAGGGAGTATTTAAGATGAAATTTAGCAGAAGGAAAAAATTACCGGTAATCTTAGAACCTGGAGAAGCTGAAAGACTTATAAGACAACCTAATAAAAGATATCCCACCGGCAGGCGTAATATAGCAATTATGAAGATTATGCTAAATATGGGACTTAGAGTGTCTGAGATCACAAACCTAAAGCCAGGCAGCGTTAATCTTACCAGCCAGAAATTAAGAATAATAGATGGTAAGGGCGGAGTAGATCGGGACCTGATTATTCCTTCTGCACTGGTTGACTACATAAAAGCCTGGAAGGATATAAAGCTTAAGAATACAGAATATTTTTTTACTACACTGAAAGGTGGCAAAGTAAGCGTGCGTTATTTGGTTGATATGATTAAAAGATATGGCAGGAGAGCTAAAATAGATAAGATTATAAGTCCACACACACTCCGGCATACCTTCGCAACCGAATATTATAAGCAGACTAAAGATATTGAAACGCTTAGAAGGATCTTAGGCCATGTGGATATTAGCACTACCCAGATATATATAACCCTGGCTAATATTGATGTTGAGGTTGGCATGAATGGATTTAAGATCATTGCATAAGATTAAAAGCATAATAAAGGAGGTAATGATGAGTGAGATTAGGAAAATAATAATGGAAGAATTAGTAGGAGATATAAGGACTGAAAGTGTGAGTATTTATGATCTGGTGTATCAGAGTTTTAAGGTAGAGGGTTTGACTGTTGAGAGAGCAAAGGAAAGAACAGCAGAGGTAACAGGAGAGTTTACAGATAGATTAGAAAAAAGGATTAAAGACCTTAAGGCCGATATCAGATAATAAGATAGTGTATAGGAGGTTAATTTGCCTTTATAAGCATTTAAAAGGCTATTTGAGGTATTATAACCATTATTTAATAGGGGTATAGGTATTAAAAGCCTTAAAATTGAAATTTGAGGCTAATTTAGTATTCAATTCAGGCTACCTTCTGAAAGGCAGAAAGCAGATGGGCATGAATTTAGCCAAGAGAAAAAAGGAAAGAATATGCAGCACCTGCAGATATTACAGGAGCAGACTAATCTGCAAGCACTTCGGCAAAATCAAGAACCCGGATTGCATATACTGCAGTTGGTGGGATGACAAAGAAGAGATAGACAAAGAAGAGATAGACAAAGAAGAGATAGACAAAGAATTGCAGACAAAAAAAAGAGTATACAAAAAGAGGTGAGAAATGAAAAAGAAAATTTTATTAGGAATACTTATTATTCTGGCTATAATGCTTATTTTTACAGGTTGCCAGAAAGTAACTCAAGAAGATATTGATAATGAGCTAAATAGATGGTGGGTTATATATTATAAAATGCTTGAGGATGAAATACCTGGTCAAACAAGTGGATTTGTAGCAGGTCCAGATGGAGTAGATAGGACGCTAGAATATGAATTTGGAAGAGACTTTTTGTCAGTGTGGAATGATGGTGCAAGTATTAAAGTTAAATATCGCTATGCTAAGAGGCGAAATGAACTCATGGAGAAAGCTCTAATAAAGTTTAAGGGAGAAGACGCTCTAAAGGAGATTGAAGGCGTATGGTCATTAGATGAAGTTCCCGAATTATGGGAGAAGGTCAATAAACAATAATAAGGAGATAAAAGAAACTGTAAAGAAAAAGAAGCCATTTATTAAAAAAGTATCAAAGATAAAAAAGAGGACAAATTAGCATGACAATAAGAATAGCTTATAACCAGTTGGAAGGATTAATCAAAATGGTAAAAGGCAAATCAGGCAAAAAATTTAAGAAGCAAAAAAAACAAAAACAGAAAATTAAATATTCTAAAAAAGGTCTATCTAATAATAGGCTAAAAATAAGACGTATGAAGAAAAAAGGAAAGATACAATTCTCAAAATAGATACCATAAGAAATGAATTTGATAAATAAATTAGCCTACGCTAAACTTGACATCGAGGAGATATAAAAATGTGGCAACCAAGACAAAAGCAACAGCAAATTTTGGAAAGAGGATGGTACTGGAAGGAAAGTGTACCTTATGGTGTAAATGCAAGATGGATATTTTATAAACTTTATGATTACGATCATTTATTTGGCGTCGATAAAAAACAAGCCTATCATAATTTATTCTTACCTTTATTCTCAAAAGCTCGCAAGCAATTTTATGGCAATTGGAGACCGGATAGCTTAGTTGATGATAGCCGGGAAGAATTTTTAAATGGTTTTGGTTATTTTAATGAAAAGGAATGGTTAGAGCTTGGTATTAGCAAACAAGAGTGTATTCTTGATAAGTGGCAATATTCTAAATATTATGTTGAGATTTGGTTTGAAGCCTTTGCCATGAAGGGGCAATTTGAATATTTTGCTCCCAATATTAGTCTGGTACCCTTTAAAGGGGATGCCAGTATTGAATATAAATGGCGAGTGGCCAAAAGACTTGAACAGATGGCAGAACGATATTCTGGTAAACCAATAAAGATTCTCTATTTCGGAGATCTAGATCAAAAAGGACTAGAGATACCCAAAAATGCTTTACGTGATATAAAAAATTGGTGCTCTGTATCATTTGATTTTATTCGAGGGGGGCTTAATCCTGGTGATGAAGTTAAATTTAATTTAGGAACTTCTATTGATAAAATCAATAGTTATCAGTGGGAAAGTTTATCCCATGAGC
>JABUBN010000164.1_pt1 | contig 17864 bp, 21 predicted proteins | sample 7240341 | NCBI WGS metagenome assembly JABUBN01 (sample SAMN07256345, study PRJNA390944) | subsurface metagenome | isolation source: Methane hydrate marine sediment | place: Pacific Ocean: Eastern North Pacific, ODP site | reverse complement strand
AAATCTGCATTTGGAAATCCTACGATATTTATCGAGAAATTTCTCGAATCGCCAAGACATATTGAGTTTCAGATTATCGCTGATAATTATGGTAATGTAGTACATTTGTTTGAAAGAGAGTGTTCGGTTCAGCGCCGTCATCAGAAATTAATTGAAGAGTCGCCTTCTGCTATAATGACACCTGAATTGCGGACAAGGATGGGTACAGCTGCAGTAAAAGCAGTAAAGGTATCGAATTATACGAATGCCGGAACTGTTGAGTTTATGGTTGATAAGAAGAAAAATTTCTATTTTCTTGAAATGAATACCCGTTTGCAGGTTGAACATCCTGTGACTGAGATGATTACTGGAATCGATATTGTGAAAGAACAGTTGAAGATCGCTTCCGGCGGGAAATTATCTATAAAACAGAGTGATATTAAAATGAATGGTTCAGCAATTGAATGTCGAATTTCTGCTGAGGACCCTGAGAATAATTTTGTTCCCTCTACAGGTAAGATAATTGAAATCAAAGAACCTGGCGGACCAGGTGTGAGGATTGAAAGCGGTGTTTATGAAGGGTTTGAGGTTCCTGTTTTTTATGATCCGTTGATTGCCAAACTTTTGGTCTGGGCACCAACAAGGCAGGAAGCAATTGTGCGGATGAAAAGAGCACTCAAGGAGTATAGAATAAGAGGGATTAAGACCTCAATTCCTTTTCATCTTTTGGTCATGGATAATCCAAAATTTGTGGCTGGCGATTACGACACTTCATTTATTGATAAAGTTCTTGGAAAAGTTGAATATAAAAAGCACTATTATGAAATTGCTGCAATCTCATCAGCTATTGGGAAAATTTTAAAGGAAAAGCGAGCAAAAGTTTCAGCGGCAAAAAAGGAAACTGGCGTTAATCCGTGGAAATTATCGAGCCGCCTCAAAATGATGAGAAAGTGAGGTAAAATGACAAATGACAAAAATCATAAATTCACCCACGCCCCTCGAAGAGGAGCGGGGTTCATCCTCGCCTGTCACAGACGAGTGGGATTCAAAATATATTCACCCCTACCTTCCTCCCCCTTCAAGGGGGAGGATAAAGGAGGGGGTAATTTGGATATTGTTTGGATTTTGGTGCTTGGAATTTGAGATTTTAGGCTTATGGCTTTTATAATTAAAGTAGATAATAAAGAATTTAAGGTAGATATGGAACAAGTGGGCAGAGATTTCAGGATCTGCTTAGATGGTAAAGAGATGAAGGTTGAGGTAGCACATGAACAAGGTGCCCAGTTGACCTTAATAGTTGACGACAAGCCTTTTAATATTGTTTTAGAATTGGATGATCAAATTCTGGTGAATGACGAAGCATATTCAATTGAAATACTTGATGAGCAGATTCAAAAACTGATAAAGACTAGTCCAAAGGAATTGTTTACAAAAGAACTGGCGATTAAAGTACCCATGCCTGGATTGATAATTGAGGTAAGTGTTAAGCAAGGTGATACAGTGAAACAAGGACAGGGGTTGCTTATCGTGGAAGCAATGAAGATGCAGAATGAAATGAATGCACCAAGGGATGGAATCGTGAAGAAAATTCTTGTTCAGAAAGGGCAGATCGTTAATAGTGGAGATACTCTCATCATAATAGAATGAAAATGCAGGATCGTCCGCCTATGGCGGACTTGCAGTATCATCTGCCGCACTACATAGCGATTTCGCAGGAGACGCAGGATCGTCTCGACATTGGTTGGGACTCGCTAAAGAAAAAATTTGGCGAACCCCGTTAAATAATAAAAAGAGACTTGCGATATCTACAGAAAACAAGTTTAGCAAAAAGATTAATGTGGTAAAAACCACAAATATCTTGTATTTAACAGGGCGAGCCGAAGGTGATACTGCGAGTTCCGTTAGGAACGATACTGCGAACTCTGCCCCTTTGAAAAAGGGGTGGGGTGATACTGCGAATGAAATGATACAGCGTTAAATTATGTTTTTTTCACCTATTGACATGAGGTTTAGTTTGAATAAAATTATTCGATGTTAGCCATTCAACCGGATAAATATGGGGAAGGCATTTAGAATGTCAACCCACCGACTCGTGCAATTTCATCCACCTCAAATTACCGATTTCATAATAGCAGAGATTGTTACAAAGATAGTAAATAATTTTGACCCTGACAAAATTATCTTATTTGGCTCTCAGGTTTGGGGACACGCGAAAGAATGGAGCGATTTAGACCTTCTTATCATAATGAATTTCACTGGTTATTCTTCACAAATTGCTGCGAAAATTTCGATGATAGCGAAACCTCAATTTGTTCCTATAGATATTCTTGTAAGAACCCCAAAAGAAATTGAGCGAAGAATTAGTATCGGTGATTATTTTATTCGAAGAATTTTAACCGAAGGAAAGATATTGTATGAGCGAAGAACTTGTTAACGAGTGGATAGCTAAGGCTGAGGAAGATTATCAGGCAATGGAAGAATCGCAAAGGAGGAAGAAGCGAAAGAGTGTGTTGATATAATCCGAAAATTCAGAGACTATGTGAGGCAATTAATGTAAAAATCAGACTGGTTTTAAATTTTTCGTCAATTGTAATACGGTTTGTTTCGATTTTAATACCGAATACTAAGTAAAAATCAAAGGTGATGTAAAAAATACGAGCGGTCAGACACTGGACGGGGATATTTCTCAAACCCCAAGTTTCAAGTCTCAAGTACCAAGTTTCATATAAATGACAAATTTCAAATTACAAATATCAAATAAAGTTCAAATTTTAAATCATCGGATTATAAATGTCTTAGGGGATTTGCAAACCTAATTGCATTTAAGAATTTTAGAAATTTTGGTATTGACTCACTAAATTCGTGGATTATAATGAAACGTAAAAAGGAGGCGTTATGAAAGGCATTCAATTTGTCTTGAATGATAAGGGAGAGAAGACGGCGGTGTTGGTAGATATTAAAAAATGTGGCGAGATATGGGAAGATTTTTATGATGCTTTAATTGCTGAGATACGTTCAAAAGAGCCTAGGGAATCTATAGAATCTGTAAAAAAAAGACTTATTGCTTTGAAAAAACTTGAAGACTAATTACACTTTAATTTTCACGCGCTCATCACGCAAAGAACTTGAATCTTTGGAGCCCTCGCTAGTGAGACGCATTTTTGCTAAGATTGAGGCATTAGCACAGAACCCACGGCCTAAAGGTTGCAAGAAATTGAGGAGTAGAAAAAATCTTTGGCGCGTGCGAATAGGTGGTTATCGTGTTGTCTACACAATTGATGATAAAGCCTCAATGATTGATATAATTATGGTTAGGCATAGAGATAAGGTTTATGAGTAATTTTATGACAAGCCGAAAAAAATTCAAATTTTTATGCTACAAATTTTTTAAATGGAACTTTTTACATAATAGTTAATTTTTATATAATTTTCAGTATTGTAAACACAAGTGAGACATTGTGTTAAGGGATATTTTTTATCTGCCTGCCCCGTTAGAAAAAATGTCTTTGCCGAACTTTCTAATGGGGTTTGAATCCCGTAAATACTATGGTATTTTACAGGACAGGTCCGCTAAAATCCGTTTGAATCAATGTTTGATTTATCAAACAAAGAAGGAATAATGAAAGGCATAAGTTTTAGAAGTATGACAATGGCAGTAATAGTTGCTGTTCTGTGCTCTGTTTCATTACTGTGGGCACAGACTGCAGAAGATATTTCTGCATGTGCGCCGAGGATAGCAAAACCACGGATTATGAGTGTGGAAGAATGCAGGGAATATGCCATGAAAGAATACAATCTGCTACTGAGTTTTGAAAAGAGTGACACCGCGAATTATAATATCTTAAAAGATGCTAAAATTGCAGATTCGAGGGTTTACAAGGGATTTGACGAAAATCCATTTGCTACAGAATTTATACTCAAGAAGAATAACATTGGTGTAATGACAATTGTAATATGTATGCGATCAGAGCGAGAACCTCACAATGTGCTTGATGGTGGGCGTGTACTCACAACTGAAGTTTTAAAGCGATATCCTGGGGTAGAAGCTAGATTAACACATGCAAATATTGGACAATGGATTGATACGCTGAGGGCAAAAGGCTATACTGTTGAGGCAAAAAGCCCCTACCGTCTTTACTATTTTGAGAATCTCGTTTCCCATTTCTTTGTAGTTCTTGATGTAGAGAAGAATGGACAGTCTGAGGAGATTGTGATTGACCTCTATCGTGGTTTTATTCAAGACATCAATCCTGAATGGAAAACGCTTGAAGACTTGAAAAAAGCACAGATTGATTTTAAACCAGCACCAATGCCTGAGATACCTGGATTTTGAATGCCAATTCTAAAGTTGGTATCTTTTTATCTGGCTATGCCGAGTGCATGGGACATTTGTTAGGTAAGTATATAATTTCAACCAGTGTTATTTTAGATAATTTTGAAATTTTGGGTTTGTTTAGAATTTAAATATTAGGATTTATTAGAATTATGTTTTTTTCTCCTGAAGATATAAAAGATATCGATTATAAACGGGATATTGGTAATCCTGGTGAATACCCGTTTACGCGTGGGGTATATCCCACAATGTATACGGGTCGGCTCTGGACAATGCGTCAGTATGCCGGCTATGCTACAGCTGAGGAATCGAACCGTCGGTATAAATATCTACTAAAGCATGGGCAAACCGGTATATCTGTAGCATTTGATTTGCCAACGCAAATGGGCTATGACTCAGACTGTCCTCTATCCGAGGGCGAAGTTGGTAAGACCGGTGTGGCTATTGATACACTTGAGGATATGGAAATACTTTTCAACGGCATTCCATTGGATAAAATCAGTACCTCGATGACAATCAATGCAACAGCTTCAGTTCTTTTAGCAATGTATATAGCCGTTGCTGAAAAGCAGGGGGTATTGAAATCAGTGCTTACCGGAACCGTGCAAAATGATATTTTAAAAGAATACATTGCTCGAGGAACTTATATTTATCCACCAGGTGCTTCTATGAAAATCACAGTTGACGTAATAGCCTATTGCAGCGATAACCTGCGTAAATGGAATACAATTTCTGTTTCCGGGTATCATATCAGAGAAGCCGGTGCAACGGCTGCGCAAGAACTCGCCTTTACCCTTGCAAATGGTATGGCATATGTTCGAGCTGCTACTGAAACCGGAAAACTCGATATTGATTCATTCGCACCGCGCCTTTCTTTTTTCTTTAATGCCCACAACAATTTCTTTGAGGAGATTGCAAAATTCAGGGCGGCACGGAGGGTGTGGGCGAGGATCACGAGAAAAAAATTTAAGGCGAAGAATCCTAAATCGTGGATTTTGAGGTTTCATACTCAGACTGCAGGTTCAACACTTACCGCACAGGAACCAAATAATAATGCAATACGTGTTGCATTCCAGGCGCTTGCATCAGTCTTGGGCGGTACCCAGAGTCTGCATACCAATTCGCGTGATGAAGCGTTATCCTTGCCAACTGAGGAATCAGTGAAATTGGCATTACGTACTCAGCAGATGATTGCTTATGAAAGTAAGATCCCGGAAGTTATCGATCCCCTGGCTGGGTCCTACTATGTTGAATCGTTGACTAACAGATTAGAGAAGCAGGTGAACGACTATCTAGATAAGATTGAGTCAATGGGTGGTGCCCTGGCAGCTATTGAAAACGGATATTTTCAGAAAGAAATTCACAGGAGTGCGTATGATTATCAGAAGGCAGTAGAGAAGGGTGAGATTACTGTTATCGGAGTTAATAAATTTGTGACCGAAAGAACATCAAAGAAATATTCAATTCTCAAAGTGACACCAGAAGTAGTGAAGAAACAGATACGTAAGATAAAAAAAGTTAAACAAAGAAGAAATAATAAAAAAGTTAAGGTTCTATTAAATGATTTAAAAAAAGCGGCAATAGACAATTTGAATTTAATGGAGCCGATTCTTAATTGCGTAAAAGAATATGCGACAATAGGTGAAATATCAGATACGTTGAGAGACGTTTATGGAGAATATAAAGAGAAGAACATATTTTAGATTCAGACAGATAAAAGCGGATGCACACGGAATTTTTGTCAAATTAAATCCGTCTACATCTTAATTTGCCGATAGGCAAATCCGTTTGCATTTATTTTTCCGAAGGAAAAAGGAGGTTTCATGATATTCGGTATTCCTAAGGAAGTGGCACCTTTTAAAGATACGCCCGAGTACAGGGTGGGACTTTCACCGATGGGGGTGAATGAGTTGTTGTCATATGGAGCGCGAGTTTATGTTGAAAGTAAAGCTGGTGAAGGAGCAGGTTTTAGCGATAGTGAATATGAAAAAGCCGGGGCAACGATTGTATATTCCAAGGAAGAAGCATACCGCAGGGCAGATGTTGTTTTGAAGGTGCGCCGTCCCCAGCAGGAAGAGTACTCTTACATCAAAGAGGGACAGACAATAATGGGATTCATGCATCTTGTGACAGCCCGTAAAGAATTTATCAAGGTGGTTAAGGAAAAAAAGATTACCCTTGTAGGCTATGAGATTATACAAAAAGATGATGGTAGATTACCTGTAGTAATACCCATGAGTGAAATAGCAGGAAAGCTTTCTGTTCAAATCGCCGGGAGGCTATTAGAGTCTCATCATGGGGGACGGGGTATTTTACTTGGCGGTATACCTGGTATTCCGCCGGCAGAGATTATGGTTCTTGGTGCCGGTACACTCGGCTGCAATGCTGCGAAATCATTTGCTGGTATAGGTGCTAATGTTTATGTGCTGGATATTAGTCGCGACAAACTCGATGATATTGACTGTCATACTACCGGTTTAAAGGTCACAACCATGTTTGCTACGCATCACAATTTAGTGAAGTTGGTCAAATTTGCCGATGTGATAATATGTGCAGTTCTGGTACCAGGAAAAAGATCCCCGATTCTTATTAAGAAAGACATGGTGCAGTCGATGCGCCAGGGCTCTGTGATTATTGATTTTTCCATTGACCAGGGTGGTTGCTGTGAGACATCCAAGATTACTCCAAGCGGCAAGTTTATCTATACAGTTGATGGTGTTATACACTTTTGTATGCCTAATGCTACAACGTTGGTTGCACGTACGGCTACTCATACCATAACATCGAGTATTTTCCCTTATCTTAGAATTATGTCTGAGACAGGAGTGGAAAGTGCGTTGAAGGAGAATTCAGATATCAAGCGAGGTATCTACGCGGAAAAAGGTAGGATAAAAGAGGAGTATGTATCATGAGCTGGTTTGATAATTACAAAACCAAGAAGTGTTCTTTTGAAGAAGCAGTATCAGTGGTAAAAAGCAATGATCGAATATACTTGAGTGGCAATGCAGCTACGCCATTCAAATTGATGGAGGCACTGGCAGCGAGAAAGGATGAACTGCAAAATGTCGAGATAGCACATGTTTTGTTATTTGGTGACGACCCGCTAACAAAGCCCGGCATGGAAGGTCACTTCAGACATAATTCACTATTTGTCGGACCGGCTGACCGTGCTGCAGTGAACGAAGGTAGGGCAGATTATATTCCGGTTTTTCTTTATGAAATACCAAGCCTTTTTTCCTCTGGAGAGTTACCAATTGATGTAGCGTTACTACATTTGTCACCACCTGATGAACATGGTTTTATGAGTTATGGCGTTGAATGTCTTGCCTCTAAAGCAGCAGCTGAGACAGCAAAGACTGTTATAGCTCAGGTTAACGAGAAAATGCCGCGGACATTAGGAGATTCCTTTATCCATGTTTCTCGATTATCCAAGATCGTTGAAATATCCGAAGAACTTCAAGAACTGGCAGTAATACCATTTACTGATGTAGAGAAAACAATCGGTTCTAACATTGCCGGTTTGGTTGAGGATGGTTCAACCCTGCAATTAGGTATTGGTGGTATCCCTAATGCCGCATTGAAGGCGATGTTTGATAAAAAAGATCTTGGTATTCATACAGAGATGGTTTCCGATAGTATTATTGAGGCTATAGATGCCGGTGTAATAACAGGAGCGAAAAAGACTCTGCATCCCGGTAAGGTTATCGCTACTTTCTATCTTGGTACAAAGCAACTTTATGAATCTATAGATAACAACCCGATTTTCGAAACCCATCCTACAGATCATACTAATCATCCTTATATTATTGGACAAAATGAAAAGATGATTGCTATTAATTCGGCAGTTGAAGTCGATTTAACGGGTCAGGTGTGTTCAGATTCTATTGGTACTAAAATCTATTCAGGATTTGGCGGTCAGGTTGACTTTATTCGCGGTGCAGCACAATCAAAGGGTGGGAAACCAATAATTGCATTACCGTCTACTGCTAAAAGCGGAAAGTTATCCAAGATTGTTCCAACCTTACAAGTCGGTGCTGGAGTTGTAACGACAAGAGCAGATGTTCATTATGTGGTGACTGAATATGGTATTGCCTATCTCCACGGTAAAAACTTACGCCAGCGCGCCGAGGCACTCATCAGTATTACTCATCCAGATTTTCGACAGATGCTTGAACAAGAGGCGAAGAAGAGGAAGCTACTTTAAGAGTAGATAGTTTATCGTTATAAGGCATCGCCGCCCGTATGGTTGTACGTTTAAAGGCATCGTGAGTTATGGACAAGAAGATTAAAAAAACTATAAGAAGTTTCCGAGATTTAGATGTGTATCAAAATACTTATAACGCCTCTGTTATTATTGCGACAAAGGTTTTGCCGAAGTTACCTGAGAGTGAAAAGTATGATTTACGCAATCAACTAAGCAGGTCTTCTAAGGCGATACCACGTTTGATAGCTGAAGGTTTTGCGAAAAAACACCAGAAAGCTGGTTTTCAAAAGTATCTTGATGATGCTATGGGTGAGTGTAATGAAACAATTGTTAGTCTTGAACATGTGAAGGATATATATGGAGTTGTAGTTGACCTATGTACAGAGTTGATTGAAAACTATGATAAATCTGCACGTCAACTTTTTAAGCTCGCTGAAGCGTGGGATTTATTTAAAAATAGAAGACGAAAAACGATGCCGAAGAACGATACGGGCCGCGATGCCTAATAACATTTAACGATTTTTAACCATGAAACTAGATCATATCGCAATTGCAGTTAAAAGTATAGAGGAACGGCTCAAGATATGGCGGGATATTCTTGGCTTTAAGTTAGAGGTTATAGAGGATGTGTTAGACCAAAAGGTTAAAGTAGCAGTATTGAATATTAATGGTCTGCATATCGAATTATTAGAGCCCTTGGAAGAAAATAGCCCAATAAGTAAATTTATCGAAAACAAAGGCGAAGGTTTACACCATCTATGTTTTGAGGTTGAAGATATTGAAGGAATGCTTCTCGAAATGAAGAAACAGGGTGTAAAATTGATTGATGAAGTGCCGAGAGTTGGTGCATCAAGGAAAAAGATCGCTTTTATTCATCCAAAAGACATGGGTGGAGTTTTGATTGAATTGCGCCAAGAATAGGGCACTAGCTTTAACCATAATAGGTATTCATCTGTCTACATCCGCATATATCTGTGTGTATCAAATTTTAACAAAATTCAAGGAGGAATAATGGACATTGAGACAAAAATCGTGCATGGCGGGCAACATCCTGATAAAACGACCGGTGCTGTTGCGCCGCCAATTTACCAGACATCTACTTTTGCATTCAGGGATGCTGATCATGGAGCGCGAGTTTTTAGTGGTGAAGAAGAAGGGTATATTTATACGCGCCTTGGTAATCCAACTATCGACCTTTTGGCAAGTAAAATTGCATTATTAGAATCGACCGAGGCAGGGTTGGTATCTTCCTCAGGGCTTGCTGCAATATTCAATGTTGTAGCCACAGTTGCTAAATCAGGTGAGCATATTGTCTCTGATAATACAATTTATGGCGGTACATTTGCCTTATTCAAGAATGTTTTACCACGGTTCGGTATTGAAACTACATTTATTGATGCTACTAACCTTGATGAACTGTCTTCGGCAATCAGGGAAAACACACGATTGATTTTCATTGAAACCCCGGCAAACCCGACATTGAAAATCATTGATATTGCACGATGTGCGGAAATTGCCCGAAGCAAAAATATACCTTTATGTGTTGATAATACATTTGCCACGCCATATTTACAAAGGCCGATTGAACTTGGTGCTGATATTGTTATTCATTCATTGACAAAATATTTTGGTGGTCATGGTGATATTATTGGTGGTGCAGTTGTTGGTAAGAAAGAGTTCATAAAAGAATTGTGGGAAATTGGTAAGGAGATTGGTGGTTCAAATTCACCCTTTAATGCCTGGCTTGTTTTGAGAGGTTTAAAAACGTTGGCAGTTCGGATGGAAAAGCATTGTGACAGTGCAATGGAGATCGCCGAGTATCTTTCCAAACATGATAAAATTGAAAAAGTCTACTATCCTGGACTGCCTATGCATCCTGGACATGACTTAGCAAAAAAACAGATGAGTAAATTCGGCGGAATGATAGGGTTTGATGTAAAAGGAGGAAAAGAAGCAGGCAAAATAGTCATGAATTCGGTTAAGTTATATATTATTGCGGTTAGCCTTGGCGATGTTGATACTTTGATTGAACATCCTGCTTCAATGACACATTGTACATATTGTGACGAAGAATTACTAAAATGCGGTATCAAACCTGGATATGTTAGAATATCTATTGGACTTGAAAGTACTAAGGATCTTATTGCAGATTTAGAACAAGCCCTATCGAAAATATAGAAGATGGGTTTAGGTTTGGATGCTAGAAAAAAGATGGAAGATGGGTTTGGAAGCTAGATTTTATTTATTAATTAATTATATCCAGTATCCTAACCCAAACCCAATAACCATTTGGTAAGGGGGTTTGATGATTGGAATTGTTGGCTATGGTTCTTATTTGCCAAGATATAGGATTAAGGTTGAAGATATTGCCCATCAATGGGGCAGGGATCCTGAGATGATTAAAAAAGGCCTGCTGCTTAAGGAAAAGACGGTTCCGGGTCTGGATGAGGATACCATAACAATTTCTGTTGAGGCAGCAAAGAATGCATTAAAAAGAGCTGGTATTGACCCCGGTGAAATTGGGGCTCTTTATATTGGTTCAGAGTCGCATCCTTATGCTGTAAAACCATCCGGGACTGTAGTAGCTGAAGCATTGGGTGTTGTTCCTAATGTTCATATTGCTGACTATGAATTTGCCTGTAAGGCAGGAACTGAGGCAATGTTTGTTGCATACGGTTTAGTTAAGGCTGATCTGGTGAAATATGCTATGGGTGTTGGGGCTGATACTTCGCAGGGTGCACCAGGTGATGCTCTTGAATTCTCTGCATCAGCTGGTGGTTCAGCATTCATATTTGGAAAACAAGGTGTTGTGGCTGAAGTAATCGATACGTTCTCTTATACTACTGACACACCAGATTTTTGGAGAAGGGAAGGTGCATTTTATCCACTCCATGGTGGTAGATTTACTGGAGTGCCTGCATACTTTAAACATGTGCTGGGTGCTGGTAAGGCAATCCTGGAAAGAAGTGGTTATAAGGCATCAGATTTTGCCTACGCAATCTTCCATATGCCCAATGGAAAGTTTCCTTTAACTGCAGGTAAAAAATTAGGGTTTACAAAGGAACAGATGGAACCGGGTTGGATTGTGCCATTAATGGGTAATACATATTCAGGTTCATCACCTACGGGATTTTCTGCGACGCTTGATGTTGCTAAACCAGGTGATTTGATACTGCTGGTTTCTTTTGGCTCAGGTGCAGGCAGTGATGCATTCATATTCAAAATGACTGATCGAATTAACAAAGTAAGAGATAAGGCAGAAAAGCTAAAAAGTATGCTCGAGAATAATCGTATCTACCTTGATTACGGTCAATATGCGAAGTATCGGGGTAAGATCATAATGAATGAGTAAAGGGGGCTGGTATGAGAGAAGTGGCAGTTATTGGTTGTGGGATGACGAAATTTGGTGAGCTCTGGGCTAAATCCCTAAGGGATATTTTTGTTGAAGCAGCATTGAAATCAATTGATGATGCAAACATAGATCATATTGATTCGATGTATGTAGGTTCGATGACACCGGGTCTTTTTGTAGGCCAGGAGCATATTGGCGCGTTAATGGCAGATTATCTTGGTGTGGCACCGATACCAGCAGTGCGTGTTGAATCAGCATGCTGTTCAGGTGGTATGGCTCTACGTCTGGGTTTTTTCGAAATTGCTTCAGGTATTAGTGATTTTGTCTTGGTTGGTGGTGTTGAAAAGATGACCGATGGTGCTGATGTGACCTATGCGCTTGCCAGTGCAGCTGATCAGGAATATGAAGTGTATCAGGGCATTACTTTTCCTGGTCTTTATGCAATGATCGCAAAAGCGCATATGCATCATTATGGTACTACAAGAAAGCAACTTGCTGCTGTATCAGTAAAGAATCACCATAATGGATATTTTAATCCCAATGCACAATTTCCAAAAGAAGTTACCATTGAACAGGTAATCAATGCTACACTGGTTGCCGATCCACTTACAATTCTTGATAGTTCTCCAGTGTCTGATGGTGCAGCTTGTGTAATATTAACATCCCTGGATTTAGCCAAGGAATCGAATAAGCCAGTAATAAAAATAATAGGCTCTGGTGCTGCGACAGATACATTAGCATTGCACGACCGTGAGGATATTACTACTTTAAAAGCAGTTAAATATTCTGCGGAATCTGCCTACAAAATGGCAGGAATAAAACCTTCTGATGTAAGTTTTGCTGAGGTCCATGATTGTTTTTCTATTGCTGAGATCTGTATTATCGAAGAACTTGGTTTTGTAAAGAAAGGTAAGGGTGGTCCTTTTACTGAAAAAGGCAATACATCATTGGAAGGTAAGATTCCTGTGAATCCATCGGGTGGTTTAAAATCAAAGGGGCATCCTGTAGGGGCTACAGGTATTGCACAGGTTGTTGAAGTCGTTGAACAATTAAAAGGAAATGTTGGCAAACGACAGGTTAAGAATGCTAAGATCGGTTTGGCGCAGAATATGGGTGGTTCAGGAGCATCGTCAGTCGTTCATATTTTTACGACGACGTAAAAATATGTCCGAAGGAAAAAGGAGGTTTTATGCCATCACCGGGATATAGAAGAGAGATGCCTCAGAGATACAGGCTTGAAGCAGTAAAGTGTAAAAAGTGTGGTAAGATTTCATTTCCACCACGTTTAATCTGTTCTAGGTGCGGCTCAAGGAAATTTGATAAAACAAAATTATCTGATAATGGAAAAATCGTAACATATACTACTATCAGGGTTGCACCTACTCAGTTTACTACTCAGGTTCCGTATAGCATCGCCATAGTGGAGACGGATAATGGTGTGAGAATTACGACACAGGTAGTCGACTGTAAACCTGAAGATCTTGAGATTGGTAAAAAAGTAAAGCTTGTCTTTAGAAAATTATATTCAGAAGGTCGTACCGGAATAATCTGTTATGGATATAAGGCAATACTTGTTTAAAAAGCAACGTTTGGCGTTATACGGCGTGGCAGCCAGTATGGTCTTACGGCATCGTTATACGGCTAAAAATAGAACGATAAACGACAAACGAATAACGATACGGGCGGCGACGCCGAACAACGTAAAACAAAAAACCGTGAGAGTTTATGTATAAAATTGAATCAAAAATATTCGCAAATAGCCCGGAGTTTAAAGAAAATAAGGCAGTTATGGAAAAGGCTGTGCAAACTTTAAAGGAATGCCTGTCATCCGTAAAAAAAGGTGGACCTGAGTACATGCATGAAAAACATGCTAAAAGGGGTAAACTTTTTGTGAGAGAGAGATTAAGATTACTCCTTGACCCGGATACCCCATTTTTAGAGTTAAGCACATTGGCTGCCTGGGATATGTACAATAACGGACACCCAGGTGCTGCGATCATAACTGGAATTGGTGTTATCAATAATCGAGAAGTAATGATTGTCGCCCATGATGCTACAGTAAAAGGCGGTACATATGTTCCCGAGACGATAAAGAAACACCTGCGCGCCCAGGAAATTGCTATGGAAAACAGATTGCCCTGTATATATCTTGTCGATTCCGGGGGTATATTTTTACCTCTTCAGGTAGGAACGTTTCCGGATAAATTACATTTTGGTAGGATATTCTTTAATCAGGCGCAAATGTCTGCAAATAATATCCCACAGATTTCAGTTGTATTGGGATTTTGTACGGCAGGCGGTGCTTATCAACCGGCTATGAGTGATGAGGTGGTTATTGTAAAAGGACCAGGAACAATTTATATTGGCGGTCCTCCTTTAGTAAAAGCAGCAACTGGTGAGGTCGTAACTGAGGAGGAACTTGGGGGTGCTGATGTTCATTGCCGAATATCCGGTGTTGCTGATCACTGTGCAGTTAATGATGAGCATGCTATTGAAATAACAAGAAATATTGTTGAAAATCTCGGAACCGGGCATAAATATCCTTTGGAAAGGAGCACGCCTGAAGACCCTGCATATGATCCGAATGAATTATATGGAATTATACCAAAGGATCTAAAGAAATCATTTGATATGAGGGAAATTATTGCTCGCATTGTTGACCGTAGTGAATTCCATGAATTTAAAGAACTTTATGGCACAACTTTGGTCTGCGGTTTTGCACGAATTATGGGTTATCCAGTTGGTATTTTGGCAAACAATGGTGTTTTATTTTCTGAATCTTCTCAAAAAGGTGCCCATTTTGTAACAATGTGTTCGGTTAGAAAAATACCGATTATATTTTTACAAAATATAACAGGTTTTATTGTTGGTAAAAGATATGAACATCAAGGTATTGCAAAGGATGGTGCAAAACTGGTTCATGCTGTAGCAAATGCACAGGTTCCGAAATTCACAATTATTATTGGCGGTTCTTATGGTGCTGGTAATTATGGAATGTGCGGTCGAGCCTATGGTCCCAGAATGTTATGGATGTGGCCTACTTCTAAAATTTGTGTAATGGGTGGTGAACAAGCAGCTGGCGTATTAACAGATATAAAGGTAAGGGCATTGATTAAACAAGGTAAAAAGCCAACAAAAGAAGAGATTGAAGAGATAAGAAAACCTATATTATCAAAATACGACAATGAATCGAGTGTTTATTATTCAACTGCCCGACTCTGGGATGACGGTATCATAGATCCTCTGGACACAAGAGAAATACTTGGCCTTGCTATTTCTATGTCTCTTAATGCTTCAATACCAGACCATAAATTCGGTGTTTTCCGAATGTAATCCGCATCCTGCGGATTTAGATTCAGACAGATAAAAGCAGATGCAGACGGATTTTTTCAAAATTTGATATAAACAGATTATAGCGGATGCACATGGATAAGTTGTTACATAAAGAGTTAACATATAAGATAATTGGGATATTATATAAGGTTCATAGTAATCTTGGCTGTGGATTCACAGAAAGGATATATCAACGTGCGATTGAAGTTGAGCTCGAGAAAGTCGGTATGTTATTCGAGGTCGAAAAAGAAATCGATATTGTATATGATGGTCAAAAAATCGGGAAGTATCGATTAGATATAGTAGTTGAGAATAAGGTCATACTTGAGTTAAAAGCGACAGATCGCTTACCGAAGATATTTCGTGAACAACTGATTTCTCAACTAAGAGCATCACCATATGAAGTTGGTCTATTGGTGAATTTTGGAACGCCAAAACTATATTATATGCGTTTTGCAAGAAAGAAATCTGTTTGAATCCGCTCCAATCCGTTTGCATCTATTTCTCTGAAAGAGAAAGGGGGTTAAATGAAAAAAGTTAATCTTAAAGACCTAATTAAAGAAGTTCAGGATCCGTGGCAACCTAAAGATATTGCCTATATAAATCATACTGCGCTCAGGATTGCCAAGATCAAAGGTGAATATAAATGGCATACACACAGAAATGAAGATGAATTCTTCCTGGTGCTCAAGGGAAAAATAAATATTGATACAGAGGAAGGATCTGTTGAAATTAAGGAAAACGAAGGTTTTCTTGTGAAAAGAGGGACAAGACATCGCTCGCGTGCGAAAAAAGTTGCTTGGATACTGTTGGTTGAACCAATCAAAACCAAAACCAAAGGGGAGGAGAGTTAGATAATTGGACACACGCTCATCCACCTTTTGTTCACGAAAATAAATTCCCTATTCCTACAGAATCGTCTATTTTCCTCCTTGAACTTTTTGAAAAAACTGATTATAATCTTCCATAATGAATAAGAGATTAGAAAAAACTAAACCATTACCAGAAATCGATATTAAAAAAGGCAGATCAGGCGGGATTAGGGTTTCTTTTTTCTACAATCCTGACCTTGTGCAAAAAATTAAGACCGTTCAGGGGCACAAATGGCATCCTGAAGGGAAATACTGGAGCTTTTCGAACACTGATGGAACTTTAGAAAAGATCTTAAAGATCTTTGAACACGTAAAAGTTCATTTAGACCCTGCCCTACGAGCTAATCTTTCATCCGATGTCGCTGCGAGTAGTGCTGAACGGAGTAGGGGAATACCGAAACATTTTCTTGTGCAAAATTGTCATTCTGAACTTGTTTCAGAATCTCTCACATTTAATATCATCAGGCATAATCTTCGCCACAGCTTTGCGACCCATCTTCTTGAAGGAGGAACAGATTTACGTTATATTCAAGAACTTTTAGGACATGCTTACAGCAAAACCACCGAAATATATACCCATGTTTCTACCAAAAGTTTAGGCAAGATAAAGAGCCCTCTGGATAGCTTGAAACTAAAGAAGGGGTGATAAATGACAAAATTTGTCAGCAGAAATAAGTTTTATGGGTTTCAGACAGAATCAATGTATTTACATAAGGTGCTGATATCATCCCAAAAACGGAGTATATCCGCACTCCGAGTGCTGATATAAACGAGTTAAATGACATACCAATTTTAGAGCATGAGTAAAGCAGAGTTAAAGGATGAGTATATGAGTAATAATACGTTTGATAAACCAGAAAAAATTTCTCGATTTTTTAATGAAAGAGCTGCTGGATATAATAAGCATATGGAACAGGCACTTGAATCATCATTTAAAAAATTCTATAGATTAATTTCGGCTTTTATATCTGAAACCAAAGAGAAAATAACTGTTTTGGAGCTTGGTTGTGGAACAGGTTTAGAGCTTGAAGGTATTTTTACTAAAGCTCCCAATGCTTTAGTTACTGGTATAGACGTATCCGAGAAAATGTTATCTAATATAAGAAGTAAGTATGTGAGGTTTTTGGAACAAATCGAACTAATAAGGGGTTCATATTTAACAATTCCATTCCAAGAGAAAAAATATGATTATGTAGTATCAGTTATGGCAATGCATCATTTACTACATGATACTAAACGCAAACTATATGAAAAGATAAGCAAAGCATTAAAAAATGGAGGAAAGTATATAGAAGGAGACTATGTTGTTTCAAAAGAAAAAGAGCAACAATTTTTGATGGAATATAATAAAAAAATAAAGGGTGTAAAAAAATGCCAAAATGGAACATATCATATAGATATTCCGTTTTCTATTAAAACCCAGTGTCAGCTTCTATTAGAGGCTGGTTTTTCTGATGTTGAAGTTATTTGGCATGAAAACGAAGCTGCGATATTTGTTGCAGGTGTTAAATAGAAAAAATTACTTGGAACGTCATCTAACAGCGGATAAAAAGGAAAAATTTCATTTTGCCCAAATTTTTGCTTCGCAAAAACTTCTTTTATGCTGAAAACGTTAGGCGAAATGCCCGGGAACAAAGGAAGGTGAGATTATGATGAACAAAAATCTTATAGGTAGATGCGGGCTCTATTGTGGAATTTGTACAGTATATCGGGCATACAAAGATTCAAAAGAACTACAGGGAAAACTAGCAGAAAAGTATGGCTGTCTTCCAGAAGAAGTTAGATGTGAAG
>JABUBN010000163.1_pt1 | contig 17893 bp, 16 predicted proteins | sample 7240341 | NCBI WGS metagenome assembly JABUBN01 (sample SAMN07256345, study PRJNA390944) | subsurface metagenome | isolation source: Methane hydrate marine sediment | place: Pacific Ocean: Eastern North Pacific, ODP site | reverse complement strand
AAATAAAAGACTGCGCCATAGATTTTCTTTATTGGCAAAAGAAAAAGGAATAAGACTCCATATTCCAGGGTTGCAACACTGTACAGACAATGGTGTGATGATTGCCCTTGCCGGTGCACAGCGTTTCAAAAAATTCGGACCCTCAGATTTATCAGTAGACGCCGTGGCGCGAGAACCTTTGGATAAGATTTGAAGAAGCGTATCAGGGAATCAGAGTATCAGGTAATGGACATCAGGGAATCAGAATATCAGGATTATTTATTAGTAGTCCCTGATCTCCTGGTCTCCTTGTTTTTTGGTTCTTGGAATTTGGCTCTTGGAACTTGTCCTGCGTGTCTTCTCAAATATACTCTATGGTGCTCGGTGGTTTTGGCGTAAGGTCATATAACACCTTGGTCACTTCAGGAATTTCGCGCACAATTCTTTTTTGAATTTTCTCCAGTATTTTAAATGGCACTTTTGTAGGCTGGGCAGTCATTGCATTTTTTGACTCAACACTTCTTATGACAATAATATTGCCAAATGCCCTTTTGCCTTTTTTTATTCCTGTTGCACGGTCATTTAACAAAACTGCAAATGCCTGAAACGGTTTTAATTTTTTTATCTCTTTTTCCACAATTACCGTTGCCTTACGTACAATTTTTACACGCTGCGGTGTTACTTCACCTATAACTCGTGTTGCCAATCCAGGTCCAGGAAATGGCATCCTTTCATAAATAATTTTAGGCAATCCTAATGTTTTCCCAATCTTACGAACATCGGGTTTATATAGTTTAACAAGTGGTTCGATAATAGATAACCCATATTTTTTTGGGCTTATGCCGATTTGCGAGAGTACATTATGTTGAGATTTGATCTTACCTTTTGTTTCTTTGACATCAGCCGCAATTGTGCCCTGGATTAAGTAATTTGCCTGATACTTTTTTACTGCATTGCCGAGCGTTTTATAAAATACATGCCGAAATGCCTTGCGCATTTCTTCAGGATCTTCTTTACCTTTTAAAGCCTTGAAAAAAACCTTTGCAGTACGTATGATTACAGTTTTAATTCCTCTTTTTCTTAAAATTTTTGCTATGGTTTGTGGTTCATTTTCTCTCATCAGTCCATCATCAATAAATAATGCAATCAAGTTTTTACCCAAAGCACGGTGTGCTAGAAATGCACAGACCATTGAGTCTACACCGCCGCTTGTAGCGCAAATAACTCTTGCCTTGCCTGCTTTATTTTTTATTTCTTTAACTTTGTCATTAATAAATCTTTTGGTATTGAGTGCCATTTAACCTCCTTGGTTCATTCTACCCTGATTATTTTGGTTGTCAACAGCGTACATTCGAGCATAAAGTATAATAATAACAGTTATGAAAGAAACACCTGTCTTTTCCGATGCACGAGAGACGACCGCTTTGCTAAGACGACAGATGCCCCCGTCCCTCGTCTATCGTCCTTCGTCCATCGTTCTTTTTTCGAACATCTAATATCCATCATCTAATATCTTTGTTGGTCTGTTGACTTTTCCCTGTTTTTTATTACAATGTTTGAATGAGAAAGATTGTTCTCTGTAATCAGAAAGGAGGGGTAGGTAAGACCGCTACTTCAGTAAATTTGGCAGCTGGGTTATCCCTTGCTGAAAAAAGGGTTTTGCTTATAGATATTGACCCACAGGCAAACGCCACAAGCGGATTAGGTATTGATTACAAAACATTGGAGCTTTCCATATATGATTGTCTTTATGAACCAGATATGGTCAATAGTGCAATTATAAAGACTAAATGGCCGCGTCTATCAGTTTTGCCTTCCACGCCTGATTTAGCCGGGGCAGGGGTCGAACTTGTTGAAAAAGAAAACCGTGAAGAAAAATTGAAAAGATTGTTGAATTTGATTGATGCTGAATATGAATTCGGAATTATTGATTGCCCTCCATCATTGGGTATTTTAACAATAAACGCACTGGCTGCGTGTGACAGCGTAATTATTCCTATTCAATGTGAATATTATGCCCTGGAAGGTTTAGAAAAACTTCTCAAAACTTTAAGGGCAGTAAAGAATGATCTAAATAAAAACCTTGTTATTGAGGGGATTTTGCTGACTATGTTTGATGCAAGGTTAAATTTAGCCAAGGATGTTGTTGAGGATATTCAGAAGCATTTCCCTGATGTTGTTTTTAGGACTGTAATACCGCGGTCTGTACGGATTGCTGAGTCGCCTTCTTATGGTAAATCTGTAATTCACTATAGGATTTCATCTACCGGAGCTCAGGCATATATAAATTTAACCAGGGAGTTGTTAAATCATGCGTAAAAGAGCATTAGGCAAAGGACTCGAGGCATTAATTCCTGTTAAAGATAAAGGAGTTTTCCATGAAGGGTATCGCATGATACCCATAAAAGATATTAATCCAAATCCCTATCAACCGAGAGCAAAAATAGAAGAGTCAGAGGTTAAGGATTTAATATTATCAATAAAAAAGAAGGGTGTAATCGAACCGTTGATTGTTAAGCGGGTAGATAAAAAGTTTGTCCTTGCTGCTGGAGAGAGACGATTAAGAGCAGCACAATTTGCCGGGTTAAAAGAAGTGCCGGTAGTTATCAGGGATTTAACAAACCAGGAATTATTAGAAATCGGTCTTATCGAAAACCTCCATCGTAAGGATTTGAACCCAGTCGAAGAGGCGAATGCATATGATGAGCTGAACAAAAAATTTGGTTTAACCCACGACCAGATTGCTTCATTAGTTGGTAAGGACCGTTCAACCATAACAAATACCTTAAGGCTTTTAACCTTACCAAAAAAATTAGTAGGTTATTTGCGTAGTGGTAAGTTGAACCAGGGACATGCGCGGGCGCTTTTATCAATCGGGGATGAGATAAGGATGTTACATGTTGCTGAATGTATTGTGAAAGAGGAACGTTCAGTCCGTGCTACGGAGGCTCTTGTCAAGAGATTGCAGAGAAAACCGAGAATTGTGCCAGGTCCAGAAAAGAGCGCTAACCTGTTAATTCTCGAAGATGAATTATCAAAATTATTGCATACAAAAGTTGCTATTGACTGGAAGAAAAACAAAGGATCAATAACAATCCATTGTTTCAGTCTTGAGGATTTCACGCGGATTTATGAGATACTTAAAAAAGGGAAAAAGGATTGAGATGGCATCATGATCAGGTTATCAGGGGATCAGGAAACACGCTTCGCTGAAGACATAATACTTTGAAGACACGTCTACGGCTGGAGACATGCCCGCCAAGAACCGTGGTGGGCTGAAGGCGAGGAAGCATTAGAAGAATCAGGATATCAGGGTTATTCAGCCGTTGCTGTGGGTGTTCGGAAATAGGTGATTTTTAGGGTTATCTTTTTGTGGAAGATTTCTTATGGAAATATTTTACTACAATTTTGACAACGACAACCGAAAGTGGTTTATTCTAATTTACCTCCCCCTTTTGAGGGGGGAGGATCAAGGTGGGGGTGAAAAATAAGGTTGGCACCAAGAAATAAAATACTAATAAAGAGGTTAAGAGGAAATATGACTGAGGCTGAGAAAAAGATATGGTATAGGGTGAGAGATAAACAATTAGGGGTAAAATTTAGGAGACAACAGCCGATAGGGAATTATGTCGTTGATTTTGTCTGTTTTGAGAAGAAATTAGTTATTGAAATTGATGGCGGTGAGCATTTTGAGAGTGGAAGGGACAAGATAAGGGATAAATGGTTTCAAGAACAGGGGTATAAGGTATTAAGGTTTTGGAATAATGATGTGTTAAAGAATACTGATGATGTGATACAAGCTATAATCAATGAATTTTCACCCTCCCCTTTATCCCCTCCTCCACCAGAGGCGGACAGGCATCGAGGGAGGGGAAAGAATGTATGGAGGTAATTGAAAAAATGGAGACTCCGCAAATTATTTATAATAAAGGGTTTCGGAATTTCCGAACACCCATGTTGCTGAATAGGAGGTAATATGTATAAAGGTTCTTATGTAGCTGTAGTTACACCATTTAAAGATGATAATTTGGATGAACAAGGGTTAAGAAGGAATATCAGATTTTTAATTGATAAAGGTTCAAAAGGTATTGTTGCCTGTGCCACTACAGGTGAAAGTCCAAGTTTGAGCGATGATGATTTTGAGAGGGTTGTTAGAATAGCAGTTGAGGAGACAAAGGATAAGGTACCGGTTATTGCTGGTGCCGGTACAAATTCTACTTTCAAGACTATTAAACTTATTCATAAGGCAGAAGAGTTTGGTGCGCAGGGTGTTTTGGTTGTTACTCCATATTATAATAAACCAACACAAGAAGGACTTTATCAACATTATCGAAAAGTTAGCGAAGAAAGTGGTATTCCGATTATTGTTTACAATGTACCGAGTAGAACAGGTGGTAATATTTTGCCCAAGACTGTTGCAAAACTGGCAAGGGATTGTAAGAATATCGTTGCCATTAAAGAGGCAAGTGGAAATTTAGACCAGGTAACAGAGATTCAGAGATTATGCGGCGATGAATTTGACATACTGTCTGGTGATGACTCACTAACATTTCCTATGCTGGCAATCGGTGCAAAAGGAGTAATATCAGTTATTGCAAATATCTTGCCGGATAAGGTTTCCGCAATGTGTAGATCATTTTTTGAAGGTAATATAGAAGAGGCAAGGAAAATCCACCTGGAACTATTCCCGGTTATTAAGGCGCTGTTTATAGAAACAAATCCTATGCCGATAAAGAAAGCAATGGAACTTATGGGGATGCCGGCTGGCAAACCACGGTTGCCTCTTGTGGAGATGGGTCAAGAAAATACCGCAATTTTAAAAAATATATTGATGGAATTCGGAATAAAAGTATGATTAAAATTATAGTCTGTGGTGCAGTTGGAAGAATGGGAAAAGAGATTATAAATGCGGCACAAGATGCTAATGATATTAGAGTAATTGCTGCTATCGAAGCAAAAGAAAATCAATTTGTCGGCAAAATAGTCTTTGATATAAAAATCCTTGATGATATTTTAGCAGCAATAAATGATGCTGATTGTGTAGTAGAATTCACAAATCATAATGCAACAATGGATAATCTGAGAAAAGTAAAAGAATACAAAAAACCATATGTCACCGGAACAACCGGTTTTTCTGAAAAAGAATTAGAAGAGATTAAAACTTTAGCAAAGAGTTTCCCAATCTTTCTGGCACCCAATATGTCAGTAGGCATTAATCATCTTTACAATTTAGTAAAATCTACAGCGAAAACATTATCAGATTATGATATAGAGATTATTGAAACTCACCACAGGGCTAAAAAGGATGCACCTTCGGGTACAGCAAAGGCTATTGCAAAGATTATCAAGGGTGCTAAACCAGATACTAAATTTATTTATGGAAGGGAAGGTATGATTGGTAAAAGAAAAAGGGGGGAGGTTTGTATAAATACAGTACGCGGTGGCGATGTTGTTGGTGAACACAGGGTTTTATTTTTGGGCAATGGTGAATTCATTGAACTGCGCCATTATGCAACATCAAGGAGGTGCTTTGCTGGGGGAACACTTGAGGCAGTCAGATTTATTATTGATAAACCACCAGGATTGTATACTATGCAAGATCTATTAAACTAGTACCGTTTCAAATAGTTCGTGTTTTATTTTTGTTCGAACATTGATAATTTAAAACGGCACTAGCAATTTGATTAGCAAACCGCTGGGTTGACTAATACATTAGAATTAGTATAATATAAGCCTATGAAGATTTCTGTCGTTGTTCCGGCTTATAATGAGGCAGTGAATATTCCCTTTTTAGTAGAGGAATTTGATAAATTTATAAAAAAGCACAAGAATTATGAAGTAATAATTGTTGATGATGGGTCTGAGGATGGAACATTTGATATTGCAAAAGAACATAAAAGGGCATATATTAAGGTTGTCAGGCATAAAAGAAATTTAGGTAAAACACAGGCAATAATTTCTGGTGCTGAGGTTGCTAAGGGTAAAATAATTGTTGTATTTGATGCCGATCTTCAATACGATCCTCAGGATATTCCAAAATTAACCGGACTGATAAAGAATGGTGCTGATATTGCAACAGGTTGGAAACAGGGTAATTATGATAAGAAATTTGTTTCTAAGGTATATAATTACTGGGCACGCAAACTTTTTGATCTTAGTATCCATGATATGAATTCAATCAAGGCATTCAAAAAAGGGGTGCTTGATGCAATTTCGTTACGAAAAGATTGGCATCGTTATATCATACCATTGGCAAAGGATGCAGGTTTTAAAATTGCTGAGGTAAAGGTGAATTTAAGACCAAGAAAATATGGTTCTCCCAAATATCAATACAAATCAAGAATTTTAGTTGGATTTTTTGATCTTTTGGCCGTTAAATTTCAATTGACGTTCATGAAAAAACCGCTCCTCTATTTTGGTACAATTGGACTATTCTTCATCGCCTTTGGTGTTTCCACCGGTATTATTTCAATAATTCTCCGATTTTTTGGGCATGGTTTCAGGCCCTTGCTTTATTTGGTTATTCTATTAATTATTTCGGGTATTCTATTCTTTTCGCTTGCTCTTATTGGCGAGTCGATGCGGGCAGTTCTTGACCGACTTGAAAAAAGAGAACATTAACAAATTATCGACGATTCTCAGAGTCGTTGTTGGTGTTGGTCTTATTGCTTTTCTCCTCTGGCGTTTTGATATTAACAAAATACTAAATAATATTGGTAGTATAAGCACTGGATATTTAATTTATGCCTTTATTGTGTATTTTCTTTTTGTTATTGTTTCAGCCTGGCGATGGCAGGTTCTTCTTGATTTTAAAAACTTTAAGATTCCTTTTGGCAAAACTTTAATAATTTACTTCATTGCTTTATTTTCCAATAATCTTCTTCCTACAACAGTCGGTGGTGATGTTATGAGGGTTATGTATTCAATGAAGGGTCGAAGAGCAGATGCCCTGGCTACTGTTTTGGTGGATAGAATTTTAGGTTTTGTTGGGCTGTTTATATTTGCTCTATTTGCAGTTGTATATCTGCTCATCGTGAAAAAACAGACAGAATTTCTGCCTTTTATGATTATTGGTTTGATTATTATAATTGTGATAACATATATATTTTTTTCAGAAAGGGTGTACTCAAGACTTTCACCGATTGTGCAAAAGATCAAAGTATTCAGATTAGGCAAGAGATTAAATAATTTGCATGAAGCCGCAACTGATTTTGGTGGAGCATGGGGACCGATTATTCTCTGCGTTGTACTTTCGATTATTATTCAGGCATTTTTAGCTATTGGGCCGTTTTTCGTGCTGCGGGGTATGGGTAATTATGAGGTGGGATTATTACCTTTTTTTATTTACCTCCCCATAATTAATGTTGTATCAATGATTCCTATTTCGCTCAATGCCTTAGGTGTCAGGGAATATTTCTATGTTTTATTGTTTTCACGTGTAGGTCTTGCCGGTGAAACGTCGTTGGCTGTTTCACTCGTTTCTTTTTTCCTGATTTTTTTATTATCAATTACTGGTGGGATATTTTTCATTTTTCATAAAAAGCGATAGTTTGCTTTTACCCCTACACCAAAGTTTTGGTGTATAGGTTTTAGGCATTTAGGTGTTTAGGAATTTAGGCATTTATCCTGTAAGGAGGTAAAAATAATGAAGGTGTGTATGATTGGGACAGGTTATGTTGGGCTTGTTTCAGGAACCTGTTTGGCAGAAATTGGTCACGAGGTTATATGTGTTGATAATGATAAAAAGAAGATTGATATATTAAAAAAAGGTGGTATTCCTATTTATGAACCGGGACTTGAAGAATTAATAGCTAAGAATGTTGAAGCAGGAAGATTGAGTTTTACTACATCGATTAAAGAGGGCGTTGAGAAGTCATTATTCCTATTTATCGCTGTGGGAACACCGCCCAAGGATGATGGCGAGCCAGACCTTTCGAGTGTTGAAAAGGTTGCTGAAGAAATCGGTTCGGCAATGAATGAGTATAAGATTATTATTGAAAAGAGCACGGTTCCGGTTCAAACCGGCAAATGGGTAAGGACAGTGATTGAAAGATTTAGTAAAAGGGTTAAGGACTTTGATGTAGCATCAAACCCGGAATTTCTGAGAGAGGGGTCGGCAATTGATGATTTTTCACACCCGGATAGAGTTGTTCTTGGTGTAGAAAGTGAAAAGGCAAAGGAAAAACTTTTAGAGCTCTACAAACCTATTGATGCGCCTAAGATAGTGACTGATATCGCCAGTGCAGAATTAATAAAACATGCTTCCAATTCATACCTTTCAGCCAGGATTTCTTTTATTAATGCAATTTCAATAATCTGTGAAAAATCTGGTGCGGATATATTACAGGTTGCAGAAGGAATGGGTTTGGACAAAAGAATTGGCAGGAATTTTTTAAATGCTGGAGTAGGTTTTGGCGGTTTTTGTTTTCCAAAAGATATAAAGGCTTTCGTTAGCATCGCAGCAAAATTGGGATATGATTTTCGTTTTTTAAAAGAAGTAGACAATATCAATCATGAACAGATGCTTAGGACAGTTAAAAAATTAGAAGGAATGTTGTGGAATCTAAGGGATAAAAAGGTTGGTATTCTTGGCCTTGCATTTAAACCTAATACAGATGATATGAGGTTTGCTCCTTCAATAATCATTATAAAAGAATTACAGAAACATGGTGCTACGGTTAAGGCATATGATCCTGTGGCAATGGATCGGGCAAAAGAAATTATGCCTGATATAGAATATTGTACTGATGCCTATAAGGTTGCAGAAGATGTAGATGCGATAATTCTTGTGACCGAATGGAAGGAGTTTAAAAATCTCGATTTTAAAAAGCTTAAAGAGCTAATGCGCCAACCTATTTTTCTTGATGGCAGGAATGTATATGATTCTGATAAGATTAAGGAGTTAGGTTTTATCTATGCCGGGATAGGACGATGAGAGTATTGATAACCGGCGGTGCAGGTTTTATAGGTTCTCATCTTGTAGACCACTATCTGCGCCGTGGTGATGAGGTTATTATCATTGATAATTTAATAACGGGCAAGCAAGAAAATATTGCTTGTCATATTGGTAAGAAGCAACTGAAATTTATAAAACAGGATGTGTGCGATGTAGTTGAGATTAAGGGGAATATTGATTTAATCTTGCATTTTGCTTGTCCTGCCAGTCCTTTTGATTATCAGAAGTATCCAATAGAGACATTGCGCGTTATGTCTTTTGGCACCTACAATATGCTTGAAATTGCAAGAACAAAGAATGCAAAATTTCTACTCGCTTCAACAAGTGAGGTGTATGGTGATCCAGAGGTGCATCCGCAAAAAGAGAATTATTTCGGCAATGTAAACTTGTTAAGTCCACGGGCAGTGTATGATGAAGGTAAAAGATTTGCTGAAACGCTTACAGTTTCATTTTTTAGAAAATTTAATCTAAAAATTGGAATTGTACGCATATTTAATACCTATGGTGAAAGGATGCATTCGGGGGATGGACGAGTGATACCTACGTTTGTTTCGGAAGCATTAAAAAATGAGCCGTTACCAATTTTTGGTGACGGTTCACAGACAAGAAGTTTTTGCTACATCACTGATATGGTAAATGCAATTACCAAAATTGTTCAGGTTGATTATCCAATGCCGGTAAATTTGGGCAACCCTACAGAGTATACAATAATGCAATTAGCAGAGATTGTGAAGCGTTTATGTAAAAGTAAAAGTGAATACAAGTTCCTGTCCTTACCCGATAGTGATCCCAAAAAGCGAAAACCCGATATCTCAAAGGCAAAAGAGGTGTTAGCATGGGAACCTACGATTGGCCTGGAACAAGGTTTAAAAAAGGTTATTGAATGGTTTAGGAGGAAAAATGATTGAATGGTTTAAATTGCATGGCGGTAGGATTGTTGTTGTCATCATTTTGGGATCAATAATTTATTTTACTCTTAAAAAAGTTATTCCTCGTTTTATAGGACGGACAGTAAGGATGAGAATGAAGCGTAAGCCAGAGATAGAGATACAAAAGAGGAGTCGAACAATTTCTAATGTTATAACCAGTACCATCGGCATTATGATTGGGATAGTAGTTCTATTTACAATTCTCGCTGAGGTGGGAATTAATATAGGACCAGCATTGGCAAGCCTGGGGATTTTAGGTTTGGCTATCAGCTTTGGTGCGCAGAGTTTGATAAAGGATTTGATTAACGGTATTTTTATTTTAATGGAGAATCAATATGGCGTAGGTGATGTTATTCGTGTTGGTAATATTGCCGGTCTTGTTGAAGAGGTTAATCTTAGAAGGACTATTTTACGAGATCTTGACGGTGCTGTTCATTATATACCAAATAATGAGATAAATATTGTAACTAATCTTACCAAGGAATATTCAAGAGTAAACATGAATGTCTCGGTTGCCTATAAAGAAGATTTAGATAAGGTGATAAAAATTATCAATCGTGTCTGTTCTAATTTGGCGGATGATAAGGATTGGAAGGATAAAATAATTAAATCACCACAAGTTCTAAGAGTGAATGCTCTGGGTGAATCTGGTATCGAGATTAAAATTGTCGGTGATACATTACCCCTTGCCCAGTGGGATATTATGGGCGAATTACGCAAAAGGATTAAGAAGGAGTTTGATAAGGAAAATATAGAGATTCCCTTTCCTCATACGAAGGTCTATTTTGCCAATAGGCCGGATTCTGAAACGAGAGCTCTGAAAAACTAATTTTTGAACTCTTTTGATTATTCACCCCGTGAAATATGAACATAGAATATGGTTTTACTATATTGAATGTAAATATCCCATATTTTGTTTCTATTCTCATAACAGTTTTCTTTTATTTCACGGGGCAGGGAGATTATATAAAGATTACCGCGATTGGTGCTTGACAGGAATAATTTTACAACTATAATGTATTTATATATGGGGAGGTTGATTATGAAAAGGTTTTGTTGCTTTTTAATAGTTATACTGTTATTCATTATTGCATGTGCACAGAAGGAAGAGAAGTTAGCAGGTGAACAGGGTGGGACAATGGTAATTGGTTCAACTGATCTACCGACTTCAATATCACCGCTTGCACCTTCAATGTTTGGTTCTAATGAAATTCTTGATTTATTATTTATGCATCTTCATAGTATTGATCCTGAGACAGGAAAAATGAAACCTGAATTGGCGTCATCATGGGAATTTTCTGAAGATCTAACTTCAATTATCTATTATTTACGTAGGGATGTAGAGTGGTGGGATGGTAAATCCGTAACTGCTGAAGATGTGTACTATACCTACGAGAAAATGATCGATCCCAAGACAAACTATCCTAATATAGCGAAGCTAAGGTTTATTAAAAAAGCCGAACTTGTTGGTACTTATGCAATTAAATTCACATTTGATAGAGTGTATGCTGATCTTTTGACTGATTCTGATATTATGGCAGTGCCCAAGCATATTGTTGAGAAATCAGATGATAACTTTGGCCAAAATCCCATTGGAAATGGTCCCTATAAAATAAAGGAATGGATATACGGTTCCGAGCTTATCTTAGTTGCTAATGATAAATATTATCGTGGTAAGCCACCACTTGATGAAATTCATATTAGGTACTATTATGATATGAATAATATGATAGATGATTTTGCCAACGGAGATCTTGATTTGGTTTTAAATATTACGCCAACCAAGGCAAAGGATTTAGAAAAAAATGAAAATATTGCCATTGATTCGCGACCTGGTAATACCTATACATATATCGGATGGAATTTAAATCATCCTTTTTTAAATGACAAAGACGTACGAAAAGCACTGAGCATGGCGATCAACACAAATAAGATATTGGATGAAGTATTTGCCGGAATAGGAGTCATTTCACTTGGTCCATTACCGCTATCGTCATGGGGTTATAATGAAAATATCGAGCCAATTGAATATGATTTATCTAAAGCAAAGGAGATATTGAAAAATAAGGGATTTCAGGATCGAAATCGTAATAAGATTATTGATAAGGATGGTAAAGAGTTTGTGCTTAATATTATAACCAATATTGAAAATTCTGACCGGGTTGCAACTCTTGATTATATCACAAAGGATTTAACGGCGCTTGGCATAAGAATTAGGACGCGCACTTTAAACACCGCTTCATTTATTGACGTAATTGTTAAGCGAGAATTTGACGGATTTATAATGGGATGGAGCACGGGAGCGAAGATCGACCCAACTATCTATTGGAATTCAGATCCCGCCAAAGGTCTATTTAATTTTGTATCTTATGCGAACAGTGTAGTTGATTCATTAATAGATGTTGGCGTTGCGATGCTTGATCGTAAAAAGGCAAAAAAGATATGGAATGAATTTCAGAGAATTGTTTACCAGGATCAGCCCTATACATTTCTTATTGTTTCAAATAATGTATCTGCATCCTATAAACGAATCAGAGGTGTTGATAACGGAATAACATTAGCTAGTGCGTATACCTATTGGATTCCTGAAGCCGAACAAAGGGTTGCTGTTGCTGCACTGACATCATTAGGTGAAGATACTATCTCAACACCTACAGGTTCTGAGATAAAACCTGTAGGGGAAGCTGAAAAACCGCCCGAGGTTGTTAAGCCGGAAGAGCTTTTAGAAGCAGCGGTAAAGAAAGACACGGCATCCGTGGTAGATATCGATACTACAGGAATAATTGCTGTACCTCTGGCGCCACCTAAACCTTCGGTTATTACGAGGGCAACACCTGTAAAGCAAGTGACACCGAAATATCCTGAATCTGCTCGCACCATTAGCGCAACTGGACGAGTGGTTATTCGTGTTTTGGTGGGCACAGATGGGAAGGTAAAGACTACAACAGTTTTATCGAGTTTTGGAAATCCTGCCTGTGAAGTTGCGGCAGTGGCTGCGGCAAAACAATGGGAGTTTAAACCAGCAACTAAAGATGGTGAGCCGTTTGAACAAAGAATCACAATACCTTTTGATTTTAAACCGTCAAAATAATGTTATTAAAAAAAGAGTTTTTCACTTAATATTTGGGGCCTCTACTCATTAAATCTTCGCCCTCCGGTGGGGGCCCCCCATTTTTAGGAAACAGGAAATAGGGAACAGGGGAAGGGGAGACCTGGAGACTTGGGGACAAGACGACCAGGTGATCTCAATCAATTGTAGTCGCCCGATTCATCCAGCCCTTTTGTAAAAGAGCGGGATTCATCGGGCACTGAGCATTGAGGGCACGCATTTGCATGCAAAGCTGAAGTCACACCTGCGCTGAAGACACATCCGCCTATGGCGCACTGAAGACACGCTTCGCTGAAGAATTCAATGACTTAATGACTAATGACTTTTAGTGAAACGTTCTAAACGAAAGAAACGAAATTAACGCTTTAAACGATCCGAAAAATGCTGTTACCGTGGTGTCATAATAGCGTATGGTAGAATTATCTCCTCTATTGAAATACCGCCATGCTGGAAAGTGAATTTGAATTCTTTTTCATACTCTGTGGGTTTAGTAGGATAGATAAAATAGTAATCTTCTTTAGCAATTGCAAATCGAACTGAGGGGTCAGCACATGGTAGATATATTTCACCAGGGTTATTTAAAAGATATGCCGTTTTCTTGTCTACTCTCAGCGCAGGCCCATATTTGTACCTAAGATTCGGAGAGATGGATCGTCCACCGTAAATTATAGTAGGCCTGCGTGCACGTATAAAGCCGTGATCAGTTGTAAGTATGATACGTCTGCGTTTTTTTGCTAATTTTTTGAATATCTCAAAGATTGGAGAAAGTGGAAACCAGTATCCGAGTAAATTTAGTAGCACCCTTTCATCATCGAGAATTCCTTTCATATCGCCACGCCCTGGTATTGAATGCAATAAGAGATCAAAGAAATTAATAATTACAATTGTGATATCCGCTTTATCATTCACAACGGGCATAATATTGCGTTCAATCTCCTGCATTGAAGATAATTTGTAGTATGAAAATTTTATTCTAAGATTATGTCTTTTTAACTGTTCGTCAAATAGAACCTTTTCGAATCGATTTTGCCCCTTTTGTTCAAACGACCAGTATTGGGGGAATTCCTGGATAATCTCAAGAGGTAGAAGACCAGCAAATAAGGCATTTCTTGAATAAGGTGTTGCTGTTGGGAGAATTGAATAATAGTATTGTGTATTAATTTCAAAGTAGTCTTTCATATACAGTGATAATTTTAAATATTGATCAAGTCGCATTGAGTCAAAAACAATAAAATGAACAGGCCCATCCTTTAAAATTGGGAAAACGGCATGTGAAAATAGCTTGTTCGAAAGAACAGGTCCTTTGCCCTTAAGAAAGTCGCCATATGTATTCTCAATGAATTTAACAAATCCAGAATTTGCTTCATGTTTCCTTTGTTCCTGCATTTCTTTTAAGTCCTTGCTCCCAAATTCCGACATTCTCAAATCCCATGACACAATATTTTTATAATGTTCTATCCATTCTTCATAGTTGGTTGGTTCAACAAGTGATCTGAATTGAGTGGCGTATTCTTCGGCCATTGTTTCTTCAATTAGTATTCTTCGCTTTAATGTCCGATTTAAAACAGAAAGTAATTGATTAAAGCTAAATGGTTTTGTAATATAATCATCAACCCAACCACCATATGCCTTTTTCATTATGTCTTCTTCCTCACTCTTTGTAACCATAACCACTAATTGTTGCGAATTTTCATTTTTTATTTTTCTGAGTACTTCAAGGCCATCAACACCGGGCATAATTTCATCGAGAAAGATCAGGTCGAAAACTTCTTTGCTTGCTAATTTTATACCATCTTCTCCAGAAGTTGAAGTTTTAACTTCATATCCGTCTTGCTGGAGGAGATAAACAAAAGGTTTTAATAAATCTATTTCATCATCAATCCATAAAATTTTCATTTAGCCTCCTTGGGAATCAAAATTTGAAATGTAGTTCCTCGGGAACCGGTTTTTTTTAGCATTAACTTACCTTTGTGATAATTTTCAATAATCCTTTTTGTTAGCACGAGACCCAGACCCCATCCGTATTTTTTTGTCGTATAGCCAGGTTTAAATATCTCTTTTCCTTTTTTAATACCCTTACCGCTGTCCGATATTTCAATCACTGCATCTTCTGCAGTATAGGTTTTGATCGTAATTTTGCCTTTTTCTGCGCCGATGGCATCTAAACCATTTTTAAGAATATTCTCCACTGCCCAACCCAATAAGATATCATCAAATTTTATTACGGGCAGTGGTTTGAACTTCTCATAGAATACTATGTTTTTATGTGCTCGTTTTTTCATATAGTCTATAGATTTTTTGATTGTTTCAATCGGCTCTTTTTTAACCAATCGCGGCGGTAAACCGATTCTTGAAAATTTTTCCAATACTTCATTCATCCTTTTCGTATCTTCACGTATACCCTCATATATATCATCCGATATTTTTCCCTTAAATGCTTCAAGCCAACCACTTAGCGATGACAAGGGTGTTGCAAGTTGATGTGCTGTTTCACGAGCAAGAGAATTCCAAATTTTTTCTTCTTCGCTTTTTCGATATATCAGATAACCCCAGAATCCTATAAAGAGGAAGGCGATTAAAAATATTGTTTCAACGAATGGTAAAATTTGAAGTGATTTTGTAAAGGGTGAAAGTCCATAGTGAACATATCCGACGAGTGTAGAATCTGACCCATGTCGAATGACAATGGGGATTGGTTCCTGACTGTTATCGAGTTTTTCAACTGTTTTTCTTAAATTATCGGTTAAAACATTTTTTGACGAAGTCGGATTACCCTCGGCATCGGTCATGACAACTGGAAAATCTATGCGTTGAATTACTTCTTGAAATATTAATTCAAGGAGTGCTTCTTGCTCCATGCTCGGTCCTGACGCATATTTTGCAAATATTCTTGAAGTTGTTTCCGTTTCTTTTTTTATTCTTTGTATAAGATAGTTTGAATAGACATATGTGATAATACCAATTATGCTAATGCCGATTAAAAAGTATATTGCCAGTGTTCGTGAACTGAATTTACGTTTTAGATTCATTATATTTAATTGCTCTTTTGAAAGAATTCAATATGCCGTTTGAAAATATTGTGTTTGTCTATGTAGTTGGTTATTTGTTTCATGATTTGACTATTCGTTTATCGAATATTTTTACGAATTCATACAAGGCATCACATTGTCCGTGGTAAGCGTCAGAAAAGTATAAAATTTTATATACCTCAGGATCAGAAGACAATATATCTGTACCAACAACGATCTTATCACCTTCCCACGTTATGTCATTTTCTCCATTTATAAAAAGAAGAGGTTTCTTTTTATTAAATTTTTTTAAGGTCTTTTTTAAATCGCGCGCATAGAAATGGAACAGATTCTGCGGATTACTTGATTTGATATTGAAAAATTGCTCTAATGAATTGATGCTGTGTTTAATCATTATGTTGTAATAAGGAAAACTGTTTTTTTCATAAAAACAGATTCGTTTTTCGGTTGAAGCAAGGTATGGCAGCGAGATATTCGCTGGTCTATTTAACTCAATAAGAAAGTGAAAAGATTTATTGTTCAATTTTTCTTTCAGCCTCCGGTACTCTTTGGAAAAAAGTTGTGATGGTTTTTCGTAAAATATTGTTTCAAAAATCTTGGGTTTCATATAACGGTAGATATTTTCCAAATTTTTCGGCATAAGTATTACGATATTTCCTAATTTCTTTAACCCTTCAATAAATGGTAATGTTTTTAGAAAATCGCTGACATCAGAAGGTGCTGATATTAAAAAGTTTCTCTTCTTTTTAATACCCAGGGGTTTAAATGTTCTCGAAAATCTATTTTTGCTAAATTTTAGATATAGCGAGGCAAAAATGTTCATTGTGCCCGTTTTCTCCTACATTTAACATATAGCGGTTTTGAATTTATTGTTATTACACGTTTCGATATTATGCATTTATTAATATCTTTCCGGCTCGGTAAATGGAACATGATATCAAGCATGAAATTTTCGATAATAGACCGCAGTGCTCTTGCGCCGGTATTATATTTTAAAGCCTTAGTAGCAATCGCATCTAATGCATCTTTTGTGAACTCTAATTTTACGCCCTCCATTTTAAAATATTTTGAATACTGTTTAATTAATGCATTCTTTGGTTCGGACATAATTTCGATTAATGCATTTTTAGATAATGTATCGAGAGGTGCAACAACCGGTACGCGGCCGATAAATTCCGGAATTAACCCGTATTTTATTAAATCTTTCGGTTCGATATGTGCAAGTAGTCCATTATGTTTGTTCCCTTTGCTTCGTGTATTGCTCACGAATCCGATTTGTTTACGATTTAACCTTCTTGATATTATTTCCTCTATCCCGGAAAAAGTTCCGCCCAGGATAAAGAGAATATTTTTTGTATTAATCTGTATAAATTCTTGTTCAGGATGCTTACGGCCGCCCTGGGGTGGAACATTTGCTTCGGTCCCTTCGATAATCTTCAGTAATGCCTGCTGAACACCTTCTCCAGAAACATCGCGGGTGATAGAAGGTGAATCTGATTTGCGTGCGATCTTATCGATTTCGTCGAGATAGATAATACCTCTTTCTGCATTTGGAATATTAAAATTTGCTGCTTGGATAAGCCTTAATAGAATATTTTCCACATCTTCACCAACATATCCAGCCTCGGTAAGTGGTGCGGCATCGGATATAGAGAATGGAACATGAAGTAATCGTGCAAGTGTTTCAGCCATAAGTGTCTTACCGGTTCCAGTTGGACCGATTAAAAGTATGTTACTTTTTTGCATTTCAATATCACTGCTTTTTATCATTGTTCTCTTGTAGTGATTGTATACAGCAACCGAAATGACCATCTTTGCTCTTTCTTATTGAGTTAAATAGACCAGCGAATATCTCGCTGCCATACCTTGCTTCAACCGAAAAACGAATCTG
>JABUBN010000162.1_pt1 | contig 17919 bp, 12 predicted proteins | sample 7240341 | NCBI WGS metagenome assembly JABUBN01 (sample SAMN07256345, study PRJNA390944) | subsurface metagenome | isolation source: Methane hydrate marine sediment | place: Pacific Ocean: Eastern North Pacific, ODP site | reverse complement strand
AATTATGAATTGTTCCTTTTCTGAATATATACAATGGAATAAATAGTAACCCTTCGCTCCCGGGACGAATTTGTTCTGCTTCTTCTGTTAAAATGTCATAAACATTTCTATCTAATTCCTCAGATTCTCTAATTTGAAGCTGTGAGAAGTTGTCCTTAAACCATTTTAATGCAGTCCCAGTCCCAGGCATAGTTCCTTCAATTACCCACTTTCCCTTGATTACATGTGGTAAGGAAAAAATTGGTACATCCCCAGCAGGTTTCATAGGACCATCAACAACATAATCCACAAATATCCCTGTCCCAAAGGTCACTTTTGCTTGTCCTTTATTAATTACTCCCAAACCTAATGCTGCACATTGTTGATCTCCACCTCCTAATATAATTGGGGTATTTATTTTTAGACCTAATTCTTCTGCTGCAGATTTAGATAACTTACCAATTATATCACCAGGTGTGCGTAGTTCAGGCCATAAATCTACTGGGATATCATATAGATTAGCAAGATTTTCATCCCATTGCAAATTATCCATATTCATAATACCCCATATTCCATTCGTGGGGTCTGTAACGCACGCTCCACATAATTTCATGTAAATATATGAGTCTGTGGAAATTATTTTAAAAGTTTTATTATATAAATCAGGTTCGTTATTTTTCAACCAGAGTATTTTTGGGATTGCTCTTCGTAATCCTCCCTCTTCTTCGAATCCTTTAAAATCCGTAATTTCTCGTTCGTCCATCCATGTAAGTGCAGGATGCAATACTTCACCATTTATATCAATGATGGTCGTAGTTGCCCTTTGAAAGGCTGTTGAAATTCCAATTATGTCATTTGGGTCTATTACTCCACTTTTTATAATTTTATTACATGTTCTTTTGACAGCATTCCACCATATTATTGGGTCCTGCTCTGAGATTCCAACTGGTTGTTTTACAACGGGATACTCTTCATAAGCCCGAGCTATTTCTTTCCCGTTTATATCGAAAATCATTGTTCTTGTACCTGTTGTTCCTACATCAAAAACACATATTAAATCGCTCATTTAATCACTTTAAAAATATATTTTAAATAAATTAATTAAAAATAACTTTTTCATATTAAAGTACATTATTTAATAATTCAGACACATCTACTATTTTAATCTTTTCTTTTTCATCTTCTTCAAGTCCATAAGCCAAGCCTAATTCACATAATGGACATGCAGAAACAAAAACTTCTGCTCCCGTTTCCTTTAACTCATTAACTCTATTAGAAGCTTCTTTAATCGCTAAATCTTTATCGGCCCAATGAGCTGTACCACTCCAACCACAACAATGTACATATTCTTTATTATATATTGGTTCTACCAATTCCAGACCTGGAATCTTACCGAGAATGTCTCTAATAGATGAAGTATCGTTCATATTTCTAGCAATAAGACAGGGATCGTGAATCGTTACTTTTTTCAAATCATCCTGTATATTTTTTGTTGGCTCGATTTTACCTTCGTCTAACAATTTTTTAATGTATTTTGCTATATGAATTATTTTTTTATCAATCTCAATTCCCGCGCTTTCATATCTCTTGGTTAACGTTAAAATACAACCAGGGCAATCTGATACAACAACTTTGGCGCCCGTAGATTCAATCAATTCCTTGTTTTTATTAGCAAATCCTTTCGCTGTTTCAAAATCCCTTATATTAAATGCTGGACCCCCACAACATACTTTTTTATCGAGATTGGTGGAAAATTTTACTCCTGCTTTTTTAAGAATTTCAATGTTTGCCTTTATTACTTCTGGGAGCTTCATTGACTCGCAACCAATATAATAATAAACCTCGTCATTACCGTCAGTTTCAACATTTTCAATCCCTTTTTCTTTATAGGTTTCGTAAATATCGTATCCTTCAATTGTGTTTGAGCTTATTAATTTCCTGATTTGTTCCTTACAATAATCAGGCATTAATCCTTTATCGTTTAGATCATCTCTTACAGTTTCTAATAAAGAAACAACTGAAAAGTCAAAAGGGCACCAGATTTTACAACTCTCTTCGTTGGAACACATATACATAAGATTAATAAATGCTTTATTTTCTTCTTTTGTAGGATCTATTTTCCCTATTGACAGATAATACCCAATTCGTGCTTTATAAGCGGGGCTCATAGTTTCGGATTGCGATGCTTGAAGCGTACCACAATCAAACCTGCACATATTTGGACAAAGCATACATTTAATTAAATTACCAATATCTGCTTTATATTCTCCTTCAGGGTAAAAGTTCTTCTTTGTTGAGCGCATATTTTTCATTAGAATTGCTTTAATATCCCTATCTGCTTTACTAAGGAGTGGAAGCATCCATTTATACTTCTTCAATGTGTCAAAAGCACCCATTCACTTTTCACCTCCCTTCCATGTATCGACATAAATTTTACCTGGATTTAAAATATTATTAGGATCTAAGAGTTTTTTAATTTCTTTCATAGTTTTCATAGATTTCCCCCATTCTTCAGCCATCCAATGAGATCTATTAATACCTATTCCGTGATGGTGACCAATGGAACCCCCAGCGTCTAAAACTGCTTTTATTGTCGAATTCCAGCAATCTTGATAAAATTCAAGATCAGATTTACCTTTAGGAGGGACACCTCCAAATGTAAAATAGATACCAATGCCATTTGGATAAAAGTGTGAAACATGAGCCGTTATTAGTAGATTACCTTTTACTTTACCCGTTGCTTCTAATACAGAATGATATAACTTTGCTGCGTTCTCCCATAAAGAAGCGACTTCAATAGTATCAAAGACTAATTTATAAGCAGGCATCGAAGACGTTTCAGTAACTTTAAATCTAGTTTCAAACCAATGTTCTCCCGGAGCCTCTCCACAGGCTACACCAAGATTTTTCTCACATTTTTCTCTAGTGATTATCTCTTCTAAATCAACTAGTTTTTGGTTTCCTTCACAAACGAAAATAACCATTACTTTATCTTTCGCATTCTCAACTTCGGCAAAATGCCTATTCGTTTCATATTGATCGTAAATTCTGATAACCGCAGGATAAATGTTCTCCCTTAAAATTTTTCTTACAGTTTCAAAAGAGGCTTCAATTGAAGGAAACATGTATGATATTAAAGTTCTTTTTTCAGGACTAGGCCATATTTTTAATGTTGCTTGTGTAACTATCCCTAAGGTTCCTTCTCCTCCTATAAATAATTTATCAAGTCGAGGACCAGTTGATGCTCCTGCAATCGTTTTGAATTTGATAAGTTCTCCTTGTGGTAAAACTAATTCCATGCCTAATACTATATCTTCAATTTTACCATATTTGGTTGAAAATTGACCCGCTGCTCTATGAGCAATCCAGCCACCTAGTGAAGATGTGTAAAGAGATTGTGGTATGTGCCCCGTAGTATATCCTTTAGCCTCCAAAAACCTTTCTAAATTCATTCCATTAATTCCAGCTTGAGCGGTTACCGTCAAATTTTTCTCGTTTATATCCACGATCTTGTTAAACTTTTTCATATCAAGAATTATTCCCCCATATATAGGTATTGCACCTCCAACAACTCCAGAACCTTCAGCATATGGAATTACAGGGATTTTTTCTAGATTTGCTAGCTTTAAAATTTCTGAAATGTGAATGACATTCTCTGGCCAAGTTATAAAATCGGGTAAACCTGCTATTATTCCTTGTATTGTCCAATTAAAAGCTATCAACGTACTGTCTTTTGTATAAGCCAATAAATCCACTTCTTCAGTCGAAACATTTTTTTCTCCGATAATCTCAATTAGTTTTAACTTAATGTTAGACTTATTTTTAATTTCGGAGCGATTTTCCTTATATATTAAATCAAAATCTTTAAAATCCATATAAAATCAGTATTAATTTTATGGTTTGTTATCATAGTAAAATGATTAGAATTAATTTAAAATTTATACTTTTTAATATTCGAACATTATTTATAACAAAAACTAAGAGAAAAAGCGTGTAAATTAATAAAATGTTTCTCCTGTAATTCTATTTACCTTTAAATGTCTAAATCTAGCTTGGGTTTTAATCAGCTCCATATTTAAAGATACTTTCTCTACAACTTCGGGGGGAAATAAATATTTAGAGAGTTGAATAATCATCTGTCGAGTTTCAACGCAATTAAATAATTTAAGAATTTCTAGTGCGTAAAACAGCTCGGAAATTAAATCAAAATTCATATCTGCTGAAAATTCAAGAAGTTCTAAATTTCTATAAATTCTAGATATTATACTTGATAAAAGGTCATATTCTTTTACCTTTTCTAAAGTATTTCTCATATAATTACAAAATAATACGTAATAAGTCGCTTCAGATGAAATAAAGCCATCTCTATATTGCTTTATTCCTTCCGGTGTAATTCTATGTTCTAATTCTTCCAATATAGCATAAATATTGTCTTCTATGTTACGAGCACGAATAAGATTATAAATTTTTAAAATTACAACTAGTTGAGATGTTTCTAAATTCTTTAGATAAGATTGCTCGAAATATTTAGAATCAGCTTCTATTAATCTATTTAGTTGAGAATTTGTAAGCCACAATTTCATAAAATGTGTAGCTTTTAATAGGTAATATACTCCATCAGTAGCTTGTACTAAGGGTGCTTCAAACTCATCTATACCTTCTTCATATAAATCCATTAAAAACTTCTTAATTTTATCTTCGTCTAATTTTATATTAAAAAGTTTTGCTAAATAAATCCCACAAAAATAAAGGTCCGGATTTTTTAAAGTAACTAACGGAATGGTAATTAACCATTCACTCATATTATTCAAAATGTATTCTTTGATGTGAGAAAAATCAAATCTCATTTCTAAATGAAAAAAGCTAATTATACGATCTATCAAATATAAAAGTTGTAATTTTTCTTTTGGATCCTCTAAATCTTCTAAAATCTCAATACTTTTTTTATTCTCAATTAATTTTTTTACGAATCGCTTTTGAATTTGAAGATATTTCTTCAAATTTTCTTTTTTTTCTGGATGTTTATTGATTAGATCTTTTAAGTTTCTCAATTCAACTATAAATTCTAAACTCAGGAAATCTTTTGATTTCAAATTTAGTATAATTGGATTAACATTAATATCAACTAAGTAATCTACAACTTTTTCTAAAAAAATCTCATACATAATAGGTGCTATTTTAATATCATAAATTTCATGAATAGAAGAAATTTTACAATTACCATTAGGATTAATCTCAAAGAAAAGGTCTAAAAATTTATTTTCTATTTCTTCTAGCTCAAATTGCATTTCTAGTAAATCTGCTTTGATAAAATCTAAAATTTCAGCAAATCTATTATCCAAATTATCTATTTCAATTTTCTTCATTTTAACATAATTATTAATTCTTTCGCGAAAAAATTGGTCTATCCTATTATAAAAAGAATCAACATTGTCTAGGTATAAGCTAAAAATGTTAAATAATCCTTGAAAAATCATTGACATCTACCCGAAATTTTTATACCAGTTTTAATTATGTCTATATTCAATATATTTATAGATTATATGGAAGAACAGAAATTAATATTTTATTCTTATTTAAGTAAAATGAAAATATTTGCCGATTATTATTTAATTAGGCGGTTATGTTTAAGTATGAAATTTATCAAAAGATAATTTAAAATGATAATAGTTTCTTAATGTCTTCAAAATAAGATTTATAATTTTAACTCGTAATAAAAATCCTCCTATTAAATTAAAGATTTGACCATTTGAATTTTAACCTTAATGGATACTTAAAATTTGAAAAAATTACTTCATAAAATTTAAAATTAAAGTATAATCTATATATATAAGATAATTTTTAAGGAAAAGATTAAAAATATGACGTCAAATATATTTGGTACTTCAGGCATACGAAAGGTGTTCCAAAATTATAGCGAGACAGATCTCATGTTTACGCCAATGATGGCACTGGATGTCGGACTATCTCTTGGTACATATTTAAAAGGCGAAGGTATTGTAGTTATCGGGAAGGATATTAGAACTTCTGCTTTACCAATAGAATATTCATTAATTTCTGGGATTTTAAGTACGGGATGTAATGTGAAAACATTAGGAATTGTATCTACGCCCACATTAGCAATGTCTTTACGATATCTAAAAGGGGATGCCGGTGTTGAAATCACAGCCTCTCATAATACTCCCGAATACATTGGGCTCAAGTTATGGAATCCTTCAGGTATAGGGTATTCCCACGAGCAAGAAGAAGAAATTTCGCGAATATATGACGAGAAGGATTTTCTTGATATCAAATGGGATCAAATTGGAAAAGTTACCCCTGTTAATGATATTAACGATAAACACATTTCAGATATAATGGAGCGTATAGCATTTGATGGGAGTAAACTTAATGTTATAGTTGACCCCGGAAACGGAGCGGGATGTGAAATTGTCCCAAGACTATTAAGTGATTATAATGTAAATATTATTACAATCAATGCACAAATGGATGGTAAGTTCCCTGGAAGAAATTCAGAACCTAGCGAAAAAAATTTAATTCAGATTTCCAAATTTCTAAAAATATCAACACAAGAAGATATTGGAATAGCGCTAGATGGGGATGCTGATAGAGTTATTTTTTTAGATGAAACTGGTGAAATTGTCGATCCAATTAGGTTATTAGCCCTCTTGGCGAAATATTATATACAAAATAATAAAAATAAAATTTCTATGAATGATATGAAAATATCTACGCCAGTAAACTCATCTAGTTTAATTGATGATGTGTTACAACCACTAGGTTGCGAAGTAATAAGAACTGAAGTCGGAGATATTCAAGTAGCTCAAGCTTTACATGGGAATGGGGGGTTCTTAGGAGGAGAAACCTCAGGTACTTATATTTGGCCCAGCTTCCATTTAGGACCAGATTCAATAGTCACAATTGCTATAGTATTGCAAATGATGGTCAAAACAGGAAAAAGATTAATAGAATTATTGAAAGAAATTCCAAAATATCCCTATTACCGTCAGCAATTTCATCTTATAAAAGATATTCCTTTTACTGATGAAATAAACCAAAAAATTATTACTCAGATGAAAGAGAGCTTCGATTCTATGGGAAAAAAATTAAAATCTATTAATAAAATGGACGGTTGTAGATTCGATTACGATAATGGATGGATTTTAATAAGACGCTCAGGAACCAGTCCATATTTAAGAATTTCTGGTGAATCTAGTGTAGATATAAATCAATCAATTGAAATGAATAAAATAGCAGAAGAAAAAATGAAGAAATTAAATTTAATATAAAGCTTTTGCTAAACATTTATTTTTTTATTTGAAGTTAACTGTTTCTAATTTCTATTTCTATTCCTTTTTGTTCAAGTTTGTTTTTGTTAGCAAGAAGGTCTCGACCAGCAATTTTATCCAAAATATAAATTAAATTGCCCCCTTTTTCCGAATATATCTGACCATAAGATATTGGAACATCTGGAGTAGGTACATTTAGTAACGATTCAGTAACAGATTTAGTTTTTCGTTCTCCATTAGCTAATAACAACACTGTTTTCGAAGAAAATGTCAATTCAGCACCCATACTGATAGCATAACGAGGGCATTCATTTTCTGAGTTAAATTGTCCATCGATTACTGCATTAGTTACTGTATTTTTATCAAGTTTTATTAACATGACTTTACTTCCTTCAAAGGGAATTCCAGATTCATGGAATGCAACATGGCCACGTCCACCAACTCCAATGATTTGTAAATCAATACCGCCAGATTTTTCAATTTTTTGGGCATATCCATCTAAAATCGTTTTACGAATCCAATTTAGGTATTCAGAAGAAGTGTTATCTTTAATTACAATTGATTTTCCCGAATCAGTTCCTAATTCGATCCAATCTTCAGGATGAGAATCTAGTTCTTGCATCAGTTGTTTTTGATCGATCAAACAAGCATAAGGTAAAGTTGTTTCAATAAATTTATTATTAAGAAACCCAAAGAATTCTTTAATCATAAAGTAGCAATAACTTTGCGGATGTATCGTGCGTTGTTGAGCATTTTCTCCCGGAAGACCAATATATTCATCGAGATTAAAACTTCGAATACGACTGCTGTCGAATTTTTTAGCGTTTGCCATTCGGGCAAGTTCTTTATAAAGACCTGTTGGTGAATTTCCTGTTGCAAGCCCTAAAACATATTCACCCTTGTCTTGTAATCCTTGGATAATATATTCTTTTACGATTTCTGCCGCAACCTTACTTAATTGTTCAAAATTATCTGTTACAAATACTTTAATCGTCATAAATAATACCTTTAAATATTTTTTAAACTAAAAAAAGTTCTCTTTAATAAAAATTTAATTATAATATATAAAGTAATTTTGCTAAGTTTTTACAGATCAAAAATAGTTTACAGTAATATAAAATGTTCACGGGATATTTATATTTAAAATTTTTACGCAAAGTTTATATGACAAATGTTAAATGAACATTTTAAGTTGTATATAAAGACAAAATCGCCAAAATGAAAAATGTAAGGATTTATAAACTTAAATTATCATATAATTGAGTAGAATTAAATAACAAATTTTTTAAATTGTTTTTATTAAACTTATTTTTTTTATTATGCCAGACGACGAGTATTCACGTTCAGATCCTAAACATCCAAACTGGAGAAAGAAAGATGAGATCTGTTTAACTCCAGTAACATTTTCAGATTTTAATCTTATCAATTTTAAACAAAAACAGGAAAAAGAGCCTACTTCTGAGCAAGTTTGTGGAGCTTTTGAACAATCGATGGGTTTGAAGCAAATCATTTTAGAACAACTAAATTACTATTCATCGACTGGACAGAGGAAATATTCTGTTCTTCAAGTTTCCATAATGATTGGCATATCCGAGCCTACCACTAGGAAAAGAATAAAGGAAGTTTTACTTGTCTTAATTTCACCGATACGCTCTAATATTCAGAAATCAGACACCGTTTATCGAATGATATTTGGCAAGATTACAATCTCTTATCATGATCTTAGACAAGGCGTTCTTATAGCAGGGTTAAAGCTAATAACATCGCCTTCGGCTTTTTTTAATATTGTTAAAAACAATCAAGGAATTTCTAGACAGAAAGTTGAAGTTGAATGCAAACTTAAGCATCATTCTTTAAGGTCTATTTCAAGGGTTAAGGAAGCTTCTCGTGTATGCAAAACTTGTGCTGATATTGAATGGCAGAAAACTGTTAAGAAATTAAATCTTGAGAAAGAAATCTCTTTCCATCATGTTTTAGATTTAGCAAAAGACAGAAATCTTGAAATAATCTCATTTACAAATCCAGATTTACCTTTGACTCAAGCAGAATTTCAAGACTTAAAACAAGCCAATACTCTTCTAAATAAAAGGAATAGAGATATTGTTTTTAGGTGGAAGCATAAAGATTGTGGGAATATTTTTGATAGCAAATATCGCAATATAAAAGAGGTATTAAGCCACTGTCCTTATTGTAATGCTAATATAGATCAAAAAATAACTCATAATATGGTTGAATTAATTTTTAATAAATGCATTTTTTCTTCCTCAAAAAGATTTGAATCTGAAAAAAGATTGAAAGAAATACTTGCAATTGAGGGATATGAGAGTTTATTAGAAATAAATATGAAATCAACAAAAGATATATATAGAAATAGAATTACTATTGATTGCTTTGCAATTTTAAATATCAACAAAAGACAGATTAAACTATCTATTGAACATGATGGAGCTCAACACGATAAAAGAGAAAAGATAGGCATTCACGCTATGATAGCATTATCAAAAATAAATGGAATACCATTAACATATAATAAAGCAAAAGTTAGATGGGAAAAACAACTTAAAAGAGATATTGAATTAAAAAATTTATTTGACATCTTAAAGAAATCTGATTATTTTTTAATTCAAGTTCCATACACGGTTAAGGGAAATACTCGTTATGAATTCATAATAAATGAATTTGAAAGACAAACTGGAGAGACTGTTAATTTTAACTTAGCCAAAGCACCAGATTGGAAGTCTTTATTAAAAATCCTATAAAAAATGGGAAATGCATTTAATTATTTTTTAAGTTTAATATCTAAGATTTCTAATAATCTGGGAAAGCTAACAAATTTATTCTTTAAATCGACTATAGATGAACTAACAAATAAAAAATGAAATATTAATATAATTTCCATAATTAAGAATTTCAATGTGTGGCATATTCGGTATTATAACTAACCAAGATAATATCTCCCTAGGAAAAGTTGTTCTTGAAGGAATTAAGCGTTTAGAATATCGAGGCTACGATTCTTGCGGGATCGTCGCCCTTTCTAACTCAGAATTACATGTTAAAAAAGATTCTGGTAAAATTGATGAAATCCAAAAAAAAATAAATTTAGCAGATATTCCAAATAACTCTAAACTTGCTCTCGCACACACTCGGTGGGCTACCCATGGAAAGCCCACTAGGATTAATAGCCATCCGCATTTAGATTGTTTAAACAAAATTGCAGTTGTGCATAATGGGATAATAGATAATTTTATGGAATTGCGGAATGAACTTTCTTCTACAGGACACACATTTAAGTCAGATACTGATACTGAAGTTATTCCCCATTTAATTGAAGATTTTATGAAAAAAGGTTTTAATCTTAAGGTTGCTACTGTAAACGCATTAAAGAAATGTAAAGGAGCATACGCAATAGCAGTCTGTCAGGTTGATAATCCTGATACGATTATAGTTGCTCGAAAGGAATCTCCTTTAATAATTGGAATAGAAGAAGGAAAAACAACTTATTGTTCTTCAGATATTCCAGCTTTTCTACCTCTTACTCGTAAATGTTATATAATGGAAGATAACGAACTTGCTGTTTTGAAAGCAGGAGAAGTAAAATTTTTTGATCTTAAAAACAATAATGAATTGATTAAAAAAAAAATACAAAATATTGAATGGAATATAGATGCTGCTGAAAAATGTGGTTATGAGCATTTTATGCTAAAAGAAATTTTCGAACAACCAAATGCATTAAGGTATACTATGAAAATTTCAGAGCAACTTTTAAGTAAGTTCGCAAACGCTTTATTATCAGCAGATAACATATATATCACTGCAGCGGGTACATCTTATCACGCAGCATTAGCAGGAAAATTTATAATTACTAGATTTCTTGGTAAAAACATTCAAGATATAGAATGCTCTGAATTTGAGACTCAACTAACAGGTAGTTTACAAAATAATTCCGTGATTATTGCAATCTCTCAATCAGGTGAAACGATTGATACGATTGAAGCGATCAGATGGGCAAAAAAGGCAAAATCTGTTAACATCTTAACGATTACTAATGTTGTAGGCTCATCAATTACTAGGTATTCCGATCACGTGATCGTAACAAATGCAGGACCTGAGATCGGTGTTGCAGCAACAAAAACATATAGCACACAAGTTCTTGCTCTTGCTTTGATAGCAGTTTCAATCGCAAAAATTAGAAAAATAATATCTGATGAAGAGATAATAAAATACTACGATGCTTTAACTGGAATTCCTAATATCATTGAAAAATTCCTTAAAAAAAATGTTGATTTAATTAAATATATCGTAAACAATTTAGAAAAAAATTTGAATTATTTCTTTTTGGCAAGAGGTATTTCAATCGCAACTGCCAAAGAAGGAGGTTTAAAATTGAAAGAAGTTGCTTGTCGGTTTATTGAAGGTTATTCAGCAGCTTCTGCTAAACATGGGCCAATTTCTTTAGTAAGAGAAGGATTTCCTATAATTTTTATTGCTCCACCTGACGAGACATATAATAGATTAGTTGGGAACGTAATGGAGTTCAAATCTAGAGGAGGAAGAATTATTTCCGTCGTTGTGGAAAGCGATGTAAAAATAACAAAATTAAGTGACATAACAATTCGAATTCCTCAACCCGCTGATAAATATCATAATCTTTTCAGTCCAATTACTTTCATGCCAGCCTTACAGTTATTAGCTTATTACGCCGCTTTAGCTCATGACTTGGACCCTGATAAACCATTAAACCTCTCCAAAACAGTAACAGTTCATTAATTCTCCTTTATTGTTTTCTAGATCCTAATTTTCATTAATATTGAAAAAAGATAGCAAAGAAGAAATATAAAAATATTTTTTAAACTATTTAAACTACAACTAAGTCTCATTTTCTTTTCTTTTAGTTTAAATATGAGATTATTTATATACTTTTGATATAGAAAAGTACAAGAAATACGATACTGCTATTGACGACCCTTTCATTCATTATGGGCATTAAATAGTAAAAAAAAATATAGAGGTAAAGTAAGATGCCTGGTTGCGGTAGTATTATACCCTAAATATTTCTCCCGCTTAGGTGATTTTTTAACCTAAAATGCGGGAAAACCATATTTTTACTCTTTTTTTTGTAAGTATAATGCGATATATCTAGCTCAACAAGAATAAATATTAATTTAGAATTTAATAAAAGGAGTTACTTTTCTTCTTTATACCTTCATAAGAGTCTTGATAATACAAAGTATTTGGTGGTACATCTTCCGTTACTAAGGTTTGTGCCCCTATTACAGAATTTTCGCCAATTTTTTTACCACACATGATATTAGCATTAATTCCAGTCTGCACATTAGGTCCAATAATCGCCCCTAATTTTCTCCTCCCTGAATCTATTCTTTCTCCTTTAATTTTAACCCAAACACTTTTATTATCAAATCGTAGGTTTGATGTTTTCGAACCTGCTCCAAGGTTTACATTTTCACAGATGATAGAATCTCCCACATAATTAAAATGCGGAACATTTGAATTAGAAAAAATAATCGAATTTTTTACTTCACTTATACCAATATGACAATTATCTCCTACTGATGTATGAGGTCTTATGTATGCATTAGGGCCAATTAAAGTATTTTCTCCAATAAAACACGGACCTTGAATGTAACTTCCCGATTTAACATTTGTATTTCTTCCAATATGAACGTTCCCGAAGATGTGAACATTTTCTTCTACATTACCTAATATTTTTCTTTCTATTCGATCTAAAAGAAAGATATTTGCATCAAATAGTTGCCAGGGTAAGCCAATATCGCTCCAGAAATGATCTATTATAACATATCCTGTTATTTTTCCATTTAATTGATTTATTAAAATCTCCATTGAATCTGTAAATTCGTATTCGTTTCTAACAGATTTTTTTGTTTTCTCAATTGCTTTAAATATCAAAGGATCAAAAATATAAATTCCAGCATTAGCCAAATTTCCTACATTTAGATCTGCAGAAGGCTTTTCAACAATTTTTTCTACAAAACCATCAAAATTTAGTGAAATTATTCCATAATCTTGAGGATTTTTTACTTCTATTAGCGAGATTAAACCTTCAATTTTATTCTCATTGAATTTCCGTAGTATTTCTTTAAATATTATTGGATCTACTAACAAATCGCCATATATCATTAAGAAAGGCTCGTCTATAATAAAATCCTTGGCATAACCAAAAGCATGTGCTGTACCTAAATATTCTTCTTGGGTTTTATATTCTATTTTAATTTGAAATTTATCAATTCCATTGCCAAAATATTTTCTAATTATATCTTCTTTATAACCAACGATTAGTAATATTTCATCTATTCCGGCTTCTTTCAACCCTAAAATAGTATATTCGAGTAATGGTTTACCTGCGATTGGTATCATAGGTTTTGGACGAGATGATGTAATTGGCATTAATCTCATTCCCTTTCCAGCAGCTAGTATAACCGATTTCATAAATGATTAGAAATATTTATTATATTAAAATTTTCTTAAGAAATTTAACAAGAATCTTACTTAAACAACTATTAAATCTAGCAAAAACAGTTAATGTCTATTGAAAGCTTTTCACGCTTTTTCTACACGAAATATATGGCTATTCCAACCCTCTAATTCGATATATAATCCATTTTCACGAAGATCTTTTCCTTTATAAATATATTGGTTCCTTGTAAGCAGATCTGTAAACTTCCAGTTAAAAAGTCCAAAATCTATATCTTCTATTATTAAATGCGCTTTGGAAGAAATTAAACTATAATTGACAACAATTAATAGCCGATCCTTATCTGTCCACCACTGATACGAAATAATATTATTGAAAGAGTTATCACTTGAATCGACAGTTTTAACTTTACATAAGGACCATTTTCCATTGTCAAACTCTCTTCCGGGAATAATTTTCAACAAATTGTCATAGAATTCCATTAGAGCTACGTCATCTTCTTCTGTCGCCGTCCTTCCTAATTGAACAGGTAATTTTATTTCGTATCCTCGTGTTTGACCTTCAAAAATTAATCGAGCGCCGGGTAGTGTTGAGGTAATAACAACAGCAGCTTTTGAAGCTTCAGTTCCGAACACCGTTATAGCTCTTGGTTCATCGTGATTCTCAATAAAGCGAAGCAATTTACTTTGGTAATCCCAATCTGCTTTAAGATGTTCGTTAACCCTCTGAGCACTATCATTAGCTAAGCGTTCGTATAGTTTCTTATCATAACAATAATCAAATCCTTGCTGCATCAATTCAAATTCCATATCCCAATACACTTCAGCTATAAACTTAAAATCGGGGAATTCATTTTTTACAGCAACTATAATTTCTTCCCAAAATTCTTTTTCAAGAGCCTGATCTGCTTTTTCCTTCCATGTGCGGCTGAAAACGCTATTCGTCATTAACATTGCCATATCACATCTAACACCATCACATTGTTGGGCGATCGAAAGTAGCGTGCTAATGGCTTTTGAACGAGCTTCAGACGAAAACGCATTGATTTGCACGGTGTCGGTCCAAGCAGGAAAATTCGGATCGCGACCATGAGCATAAACAATATCTCCTAAAGAGAAAAAGTCGTACGGTTTAGATATTAAATCATCTAAAGTTCCTTTTATAAAAACATCTGATTTTTCAAGCGTCCAGAGATGATCAATGGAAACGTGATTAGGTATGTAATCTAAAATAAGTAGTAAATCGTGGGCCGCTAATTCGGCTCTAAATGATTTAAGAGCATCAGAACCTCCTAATTGAGAACTAACATGATAATAATATACTGAATATGGCGAACCAATAACATCATTGGTATTAAAATAGTGTAACGCCTTACGATATTCTTCTTGTAAACCTTCATGGTTAATCGCAATTTCTCTTCCTATAGGGCTTCGTTCCCATACCCCCATTAACCAAATAACATCATAAGGGGTTAATTCTTGGTCAATTAATTCAACAGGTAATGTATCTAACTTAATTGTATGACCATATATCTCAGATAAATTGTTTAACCATGACCATGTGTTAATTTCGTAAATTTTAGGGTGTTTAGGCCATGCATTCTTTTTTATTGACATGATTAATTTAGGTTCGATTAATTCTTAGTATTAATGAATATTAAATATGCCTCCTAATATAAAAAATAAATCCTATTTTAGTTTCAAATTTCGAACAGAAGCTAACGAGTAATTTATTGCTAAGTAATTTTTTATCAACTTTTTTAAAAATAAATATATATAAATTATCTCGCGATTCAGGGTTTTTTTTCAATATTTTTTCAACAAAGGCAAAATCTTTTTTATGGGAAAATATGGATTCATTGGCTTGAAGAATTATTTCCTTATTTAATTTCCTTATAGGAAGTGGTTTAACATTACCTTGTTTATCATATATACATATACAAATATATGGCGAAATCGGAAAATACAACTCAACTCCTATTTGTCTATGTGCTCTTTCTGGATGAGGATAAGTTGCCTTAATATATGCAGTGCTCTTCTCTAAATTTGCTATTATTTTAATTTTCTCGATCCCAGCTTTTATATAATCATTTCCCTGCCTTTTTTGTTGTTTATAATAAGTAAAATTAAAGATTACTGGATTATCAGAAGTCAAAAAATAATTAAGATTTCTAGCTTTGATTAATTTCCATTTAAAATTTAAGAAATGAGGAATAACCTCGGATGGAATTTAATTATAATAATTATTGAAAATCTACTTTTTTTATGATAAACAGCATTGAAACTATCAATGTTAGAGTTATTATTGGTATGAATATCAAAAATGGAAAGCTTGGAATTTCATTTCTTCCATTTAAAGTAGCAGTATCTTTTATAATATTAACGATTTCAAAACCGATATTTCCCGCGGTATCGTTTGCATAGAACATGATCGTAACCGTGCCATCGGATAATGAATCCCATTCTGTTTGATCAATTGAACCATTCGAGGTGAATGTAATATTTCTACCATCATTTAATGAGTACCACATGGTATCGATATCTAAGTCGGGACTATGCACATTAAAGGCTGGAGCCTCGGAACCAAATACTTCATCTGAAATAGGGAAGACAATTTGAATACTTGGAGATAAATCGTCTCCATCGTCCCATATTGGATAATTATCTCGACTATTTGATGAAAAATAATAAGGAGAATCACCAATGCCGTCATCATTTATATCACTTCCTTGGTAATCATCCCAGAAATTTCCAATTGAACCGTTATCCCATTTATTATCCAATCCACTATTATAAGCATTTATAGTATTATCAATAAATGAATTTAGATACATTGAGTTGTTGTTGGAACCTGAATATATTCTAATGCCATAACCGGTTTTATATCTTGGTATGGAAGTCCTTGCATAACCACCAATTGTTTCCACAATAATATTACCAGTTAATTTATTAATAGAGGACAAACTTAGATAAATCCCGAAGCCGTAATCTGACCTACCATCTCTATTTACATAGTCGTCAGTGAAACCCAAACCAGCATTCCCACCAGATACTTGATTAATAGAATTATTGATTAAATTATTATTAGAAGAGCTAGTTAGGTGTATCCCCATGCCCTTATCTCCATCACCCCCAAACATAGATGCACCGCCTGTGCCTCCCTCTATAATGTCAATATTATTACTCTTTAAGCTATTATAAGAAGAATCCATAAAATAAATTCCCGCTCCTATACCTCCATCTCCGCCATAATAATAATTTGCGTCACCTCCATTTCCGCCCCGTATATTAGTAATAATATTACTATTTAAGCTATTATAAGAAGAATCCATAAAATAAATTCCCGCTCCTATATTTCCATCTCCTCCATATCCCCACCAGTCAAAATACATAAAACCGTCTCCACCCATACCACCATCTATTTCCATAATAGTATTGTCAGTTAGACTATTATTAAAAGACTCTATAAGGTAAATTCCCGCTCCAATACCACCATTTCCACCCTCAATATATCGTTCTCCTATACCTCCTGTTATATTCACAATTGTGTTACCTGTTAAACTATTATTTGAGGAGCTAGTAAGATATATACCAGCACCAATATCACCATGTTTTCCAAGCCCACCCGTCCCTCCTGCGATACCATCTATACCATCAATAGTATTATTATATATTTTTACATTTGAAATATTTTGCAACCATATCCCGTAATTGAAATTCTCGATAGTACAATTATAAATGATAAGGGGTTTGTTCGTATTTGTAATGTTAATTCCAACATTACCAGATCCCCCGATCTCGTAATTTTCAATTATATATGGTTGCTTCCATGTACCAAAACCTTTAACATTTGGATGAGAAGCTAATTCATTGTTTCCATCAATTGAGATGTGACCAATGGATTCAGCAATTAAAATAGGACTCATGTTTTGATGATGTGAAGTTAATGTGTTAATTTTAAGTCCTATTTGCATATAAAATAAAACACAGATTAAAATAATTAAAAGATATGAAATTTTTTTTTTATTGTTTCTCATTTTTGTCTTAGGTTTTTTTAATTTGTAATTATTTGTTACAAACAAATTAATTGGCTTTATACAAATAATTACATTATATTTATGGCGAATTAAATAATTTAGCATAGCTACAACGAGTCATAATTTCTGGTGAAGATGTCTTGTGTTTCACGATGAATTTTATC
>JABUBN010000161.1_pt1 | contig 17939 bp, 13 predicted proteins | sample 7240341 | NCBI WGS metagenome assembly JABUBN01 (sample SAMN07256345, study PRJNA390944) | subsurface metagenome | isolation source: Methane hydrate marine sediment | place: Pacific Ocean: Eastern North Pacific, ODP site | reverse complement strand
GTTGAAGTTGTTAGAAGGTATTCTATTTTTTTTACTTATATTTTCTTTATTTATTTCTCTATTTTTCATAAAAATATAAATTAGTAGATCATTTTTAAAGTAAAACTAATTTTTTATAAACCATCTCTTAAACTATCATTAATAATTATAAAACTTTCTATCAAAGTCTTTATCTAAAATAAAAAGCCCGGCATTATACCGAGCTTTTCTACTCAAATAACTTTGATTTTCTTTTCAAATATAAGATCTACATTAGTTTGGCCATCCCCGTCATTTGTTAAATCTAGTGTTATATCTTCTAGATTTATAAGGTCTTCGCTAGGCTTACTGCCTCCGCCATTCGCCCCGAACCACTCAAATGCTGGTTTTTATATCACTGGTGAGCTTTTATTTTAACTTTTTTATTTTCAAATTCAATAGCCTTAAAGTCATTATTTAGACTTTTTTTACCTTTATCTAAGACATCACCTTAATTATTAAAAGACTTCTATAGTTTTTTTATCTCATAATCCATAAAGTTCTTGATATTTTCTACTTAACAATAATTTTACTTAGATAATTTAATTTCTTTCCACTCTCCTACCATAATAGAATATTCTTTTTTATAAACCAGAACCTTTACGTAATTCTCTTTCTTGCTATTTATTAAAATCTTTATTTTATCCCTTTTGATTTGCAGGTAATATCTTCTTTGTTTTAAGATAAAATTAAAACTGATTTTTTGCCATTTGCGTGGTAAACATGGATTAATACTGACGAGTTCACTGTCAAAATCTACACCTGCATAACACTTTAAAGTCATCAAAATCACTCCACCCATAACACCAGTATGAATTCCCTCCCCTGTGGTCCCATCTTGAATATCTTTATAATCACTATTTAAAGCTTTCATATATAATTTCCAACCAAGTTTTTCATATCCTATTAAATGAGCTAAATAAGAATGAACAATAAGACTTAAAGTAGAATCATGCAAGGTTCTTTTAATATAATAGTCAAAATTAACTTTTAAAATATCATTTCCTTTATAATAACCCAGCCCATCAATTATATCTACTACTCCATCTAAACCTAAGTTATAAAAGACCATAAGAGCATCAGCTTGTTTTGAAATTTTAAACTCATCAGGTGAGATCCCTTCTGCCTTTAATAATCGATCCATACGATTTATTTTTTTACTTTTACTTAAATATTTTTTCCAATCTAATTCTTTTAAGTCAATATAACCATCAAATTGAGATATCATTCCATCTTCAGATATTACAAGATTTATCTTCTTACCAATATCTTCCCATTTTTTTATTTCCATTGCTTTTAAATTAATTTTTTTTACTACGTAATTTTTAGAATATTTGTTTAAAATATTTGATATTTCAATAGCTTTCCTGAATAACCATGCAACCATAATATTTGTGTAACTGTTGTCCTTTAGGCCAGCTTTATCTGAATCAGGATATTTCTCATGATACTCATCCGGCCCCATTACCTCTTCTATTTCATAACGCTGTATTTCTTTATTATACTCAACTTTGCTTGCCCAGAATCTGCATACCTCAAAAAAGATCTCAGCACCATATTTTTCTATAAAATCAACATCTCCAGTTATCCAATAGTATTGCCAGATATTTAAAGCAATAGCCAAAGTAACATGATACTGTAAAGCACTATAATCAACATCCCATTTCCCAGATATTGGATTTAAATTAATAATTTGACTTTGTTCACTACCATCACTACCACTTTGCCAGGGATATAATGCACCTTCGCAACCATTACTTCTTGCATTTCTTTTAGCCATACCTAATCTTCCATACCTATAAAGTAAAATCGACCGGGATATTTCCGGAAAGTGAATGTTATAAAAAGGTAAAATAAAGAGTTCATCCCAGAATATATGCCCTCTATAAGCTTCCCCATGAAGTCCTCTCGCTGGAAATCCTCCATCAATATTAGCATTATGTGGCGAAACAGTGACTATCAGATGGTACAAATTAAGACGAATTAATTTTTGTATCTTGTCATTACCCTGAATTTCTATATCATTTTCTTTCCAAATATTATTCCAGATCTTTTCACTATAGTATAAGATCTCCTGAAAGCTGCCAATTTGTTTAATACAATCTATACTTTTATCTATCAGAGAGTTTTTTATATCTATATCTTTAGAAGTATAAATAGCTATTATTTTATCAATGGAAATTGCTTTAGCTTCTGAAGCTAATATACTAAAATGTGTAAAAACTGCACCAATAGATTCACCAATTGTTATATCAGGTTTTATTTTTTTATTGTCAATACTAATAATCAGCTTAGCAGCCAAAGCAATATCAATTTGGGATTGATTTGTTCTTACCAGTATAAAACTTATATCTTTCTCTCTTCCCTGCTTAACAAGATCGTAATGTTTTGAACTGAGTGCTCTATACCTCTTAACTCCAGAATTAATTGTATTTCCATCTAATTCAGATTTAATTGTTATATTATCGGAATAATTTAAAGGAGTGATAGTATATTTTATCGCCCCGATATGTGGGTTTGCCATACTAGCTATTCTGCTGGATTCTATTAAGGTCTCCCTATTCTTATCATCTTTAATTATTACCTTTCTAAAAAGAATTCCTTTCTTTAAATTAAGTTTTCTTTCAAAACTAATAATTCCAACTCTATTTAAATCAATCCACTCACCCTTTCCAATTTTAAAGGTTAAAAGCAACCAATTAGGGCAATTTACCATATCTTCATTTTCTATTAATCTCCCTTCTATTTTAGTTTTTAACCTATTATAGATACCAGCTATATAGGTGCCAGGATAATTTATTCCATTAGCTTTGCTTTCTTCTATTGCCCCTCTTGTTCCAAAATAACCATTACCAACAGTACATAGAGATTCTCTTATAGATTCTTCCTCTTGGGAATAATCGTTGTAACAGATAGACCATCTTTCAGTTTCCTGCTTTTCTTTAAAACATTGTTCAATACTGTAAAAATTCAATTCACCAAGATCTTTCACAACTAAATCTGCTCCATTAGCTTTTAGATACTTTTCTTTTTTTTGTCGATCAATCCCCAATACCAGACCAAATCCTCCTTTCTTTCCAGCTTGAACCCCGGAGACAGCATCCTCTACAATAACACAACGTTTACGATCTACTCCTAGTTTATCACACGCTGTTAAAAAAATATCTGGCTCTGGTTTTCCTTTAAGATTTAATTTCTTAGACACAAGTCCGTCTATAAATGCATCAAATAATTTAAATAAACCAGTTTTTACAAGGATTTTCTTACAGCTTTCACTTGAAGAGGCGACGCCTATTTTAATTCCCTTACTTTTTAACTCCTTAATAAAATCAATTGTTGTTACAAATACCTTTACTTCAGTACATTTCAGTAATTTTTTAAACAAAACATTTTTTCTATTTCCCAGTCCACAAATAGTGTTTTTAGCTGGTGGATCTTCATGTTTCCCATATGGTAAAGTAACCCCCCTTGATTTTAAAAATGATTCCACACCTTTGTACCTTGGTTTTCCGTCCACATAATTTAAATAATCTTCTTTCAAATCAAAAGGCTTAAATGATTCTTTTTTCCCCTTTGCTATGTTTAGTAAAAAATCATCAAACATAATTTTCCAGGCCTGACTATGAATCTCAGCAGTTTGTGTGATGACTCCATCCAAATCAAATATAACAGCGTCAAAACTGAACTTACACACGTAACAATCTTCCTCCTTTGATTTATTAAATTGCAACTGCAGCTCTAATTTTGGTAGATTTTGGAATTAGTTTTTTTAAACTTACAAATCCCGAAAGCGAACCCTTATGATTTTTATTAATTTACTCAAATATCTCTGACATTAACAACATCAAAATCTTTTGTAATTATTAAATCTGCTTTTGGCTTTAGCGACTGAACAACCTCATGCTCTCTTTCCAGAACTTTTGATCTGAATTCATCAAATTTTTCTTTTCCCCTTAATATCTGCGCTTTCTCTGTGTCATGGTAGGTTAAATCAATAAAAACCTTTAAATTAACACTATGATTAATATGAAGGGAATACAAACCTTCTAATATAAGCACATTGATTTCCTTAAAGTCAGTTATAAGCTTGTCTATTTGGTCAGTGAGTAAGTCTACGAACGGTAAAACTGATATTTTACTTTCCTTAAATTCTTTTATGTGTTTTTTGATAAGACCCCAATTATACTCTGTATAGTTAATACTTTCTAATCCATTTTTTTTTCTCAATTCATAACGTCTCTTTGGTGGTATGGCATAATAATTATCTGTATGTAATATTTTGGCAAGAATCCCTTTGTCCTTTAAGAATTGTGATATTAAATGTGCAACCTCCGATTTCCCAGAACCTGACTCCCCACTAATTGCTATTATAAATTTATTTAATTTATTACTTAAAGTATTACTTAAAATTCTTTCAACAATATTCTCTGCAGCTTTTATGTGCTTCTTTTGTATTAATAATACATCACCATGCATTGAAAAACTCACCTTTCTAATAAAATAATTTCAAAACTTACAGCTTTTCTACCTTTAAGAAAAAAGTTTTTTACTTTATCATTTATCATCCCTTTATAGACCCTGCTAAAATTCCACGAACAAAGTATCGCTGTAGAGAGAAGAATAAGACTAATGGCAGTACCATAGATATAAATGCAGCGGCAGTAAGTAACTGCCAATTCTGACCTAATGAGTTCACCAGGCTGCTTAACCTTAGTGTGAGGGGCGATACTTGCTCAGTTCCCCCCAGGTATATCAATGCAACAAGAAGGTCATTCCAGACCCATAAAAATTGAAAAATTGCAAGTGAAGCTAATGCAGGAACAGATAAAGGCAATGCTAGACGGAAGAAGGCAGTATGATGAGATGCTCCATCCAGGAAAGCTGACTCAAAAATATCTTTAGGAAGGGCACCAAAAAAGTTACGCAGCAAAAATATAGCAAAGGGAAGGCCGTATCCGGTGTGTGCCAGCCAGATTCCATAAAATGTACCTGCTAATCCTAATCCATTGTATATCCTTAGAATAGGAATCAGTGTCATCTGTATGGGGACAACCAATAAACCCACTACAACCACAAATAATACGTGTCTTCCCCGAAACTCCATACGGGCAAAAGCATATGCTGCAAATGCAGCAATTATTATAACAATAATTGTAGAAGGTATGGTCACAATCAAACTGTTAAGAAAGGCACGTCCCATTCCACTGGCGGTAATTACTTCAGTATAATTTTCTAATGTGTATTGTTCAAAGTCAAGTAGATGCCTAAAAACCGTCCACCATCCTGAGGATAAAACATCGTTTCTATTTCTGATTGAGCTTACGAGAAGCCCTAATGTTGGCATAAGCCACGCAAAGGCTATAAAGATAATAACGACGTGCAGTAGAGCTCGTGAAAATAAATTTGTTATTCTTCTATTCATCGCAAAGCTTCCTGTTCCCTAAATCGACGAACGTTAATTATCATTACCGGAATAATAACTAACAATAAAATAACGGCAATAGCACTTGCACGTCCGAAGTTATGGAATTGAAACATCTCTTTATACATTCGGTTTGCAATAACTTCTGTATCGAATTGGCCATTGGTCATGACATAAACAATATCAAAAACTTTAAGTACGTTGATTACCATTGTAGTGGCAACAACGGCAATTGTTGGTTTCATCATTGGAATAATGATACTCCTGAAGACCTGCAACTCATTGGCTCCATCTATACGTGCTGCTTCCAGTAACTCCTTTGGTATGCCTTTATATGCTGCTGATAGAATAACCATGCAGAAGCCTACCCATATCCAGATACCTACAAAAATTAGAGCGAAGTTGTTTGTTAGCTTATTGACTAGCCAGCCAATTGGCTCAAAATTAGGAAACTTACTTAAAACTGCGTTTAAAAATCCAATCTGAGGTGTACCTGCAGGCCTATATGTATACACAAATTTCCAGATAACCCCGGCACCAACAAAAGATATTGCCATTGGCAGGAAGATTATAGACTTAACAACTGATTCATAGCGAACACGATCGAAAAGTACAGCAAGAATCAAACCCAGTGAAACTGTAAATACGGTAAAAACTATCAACCATAGAAGGTTGTTTCTAAATGCAATCAGCATGGGTTTTTTAGTAAAAGCAAATATATAATTACTCAAACCAGCAAAGCTCTCTGACCCTTTATCTAGAAAGCTAAGATAAAATGTATTGAAGATTGGATAAACCAGGAAAAACATAAGTATTAACAATGCTGGTGCTATATAAATCCAGGGCCATATATTTGATCTCTTCATAACTATTTTTTCTCTAACCATAAACTTTTTATTTTTTTATTCAAATAGTTAAGGTTAAGGCAATCCCCACAAAGGTGGATTGCCTTAACACAATTCAGTATATCAACAATCATTAATAAGCATCAACGGCACTATCCTCAATTTCTTCAAGAACAGTATCAAGATCTTTACCACCTACATAATCCAGGGTACCTGTCCAGAAGGATCCAGAACCAACAGCTGCAGGCATAAGGTCGGAAGCATCAAAACGGAAGACCTCGGCATTTACTACCATTTCAGCCATCTTTTTTGTGAGCTCGTCTGGATAAGCATCAAGACTAACTGCTTTATTAGGTGAAATAAATCCACCACCCTTAGCAGCCCAGATTTCCTGAGGTTGAGCTGTGGCAAGATACTTCACTAATTGCTGAACCTCTGGTGTATTATTGAACACAACTATTAAGTCAGCTCCACCTAAAACAGGTATTCCGTATGCTGGATCAATGGATGGGAATGGGAAGAAGTCATAATCTGTACCAACTTCAAGCCCTTCCGGGAAAAAGCCTGTTATAAAGCTAGCTTGACGATGCATATAAGCTCCTGGGGGATCAGTGAATAATGCAGCAGGAGCATCTCCGAAGTCAGTTGTAAGTGTACCTGTGGAACCGCCATATTGGTACTCTTCATTTTGAACTATTTCACCAAATACCTCCCAGGCAGTTTTAACTGCTTTATCCGTCCACGATATCTCATGATTAACCCATTGGTCATAAATATCCGGTCCGGCTGTTCGGAGCATTATATCCTCAATCCAGTCAGTGGCAGGCCATCCACTTGCGGCACCACTTTCAAAACCTATAGCCCAAGGAGTACCACCATCAGCAACAATCTTGTCAGACAATGCTATTAACTCATCCCAGGTAGTAGGGATTTCATATCCAGCATCAGAGAATGCCGATGGATTGTACCAGATAAGGCTCTTGTTTGCTACCTTATAGAAGATACCATATAAGGTATCATTATAACTAGCTAAATCTAACCAAGCCTGTGTATAATTTGTCTCCAGTTCTCCCATATCCATAAACTGGCTAATATCAACAAGTTCACCACTCTCAGCTAATTCATACATCTGACCTGGATTTGGCAAGATCGCCAGGTCTGGAGGGTTTCCAGCTTCTACTCTTATAGTAAGAACAGCTGCTAGATCCCTGGTACCTTCAAATGCCATACCAATACCTGTTTCATCTGTGAATGGGAAGACTGCCTCCTGGAAGCTAGCTAACTCATCACCTCCCCATGTACCAAGAACCGTCACGACTCCTTTTGATGGAGCTGCTTCCTCTGCTGCTTCTTCGGCTGGAGCTTCCTCTACAGCTTCTTCTTCAGCTGCTACTTCTTCTGCTTTACAGCCATATAATGAAAAAGCCGCAACCATTGATATACTTAATACCAACACCACTATCCATAATAATGATTTTTTCATTTTCAAATCCTTTCTTTGCAAAACTTTCAATTACAAAAAATACATATAATTGTTCCTAAAATCACCTCCTTTAATGCTTTACTTTCTACATTATTTCTGATAAGTTTTTTCCTGAGATTTGTTTGGGTTACATCTCTAATATAAGATTATATTAGCCATCCTGGACAAATCTCTTTCTATTCAATACCCATCACCTCCTAAAGATTGTTTGTTATTCCAAATTTATATTAGATTGCAGCCGCAAGATCTTCTTATAACCATATGAGCTTCTAAAATAATTTTTTTATTTTTATTTTCATTTTTCTCAATAATATTTATAAGAAGACTGGCTACATTTTTTCCAATATCAAATCCTGGCAAATTAACAGTTGTTAGAGGAGGATCTACATATTCAGACAGGTTCACATTATCAAATCCTGCCAGCGCTATATCTTGAGGTATTTTCATACCCTTTTTCCTTATAGCATCCATGACCCCAAAAGCTACAACATCAGAAGCTACAAAAACAGCAGTTGGTAATTTCTTTAGAGATAATAATTTCTGCATAACTTCAAAGCCACTTTGTGGTGTAAAATTCCCTATGCCTATAAGTTTTTCATCATAGACTATGGAATTTTCTCGCAATGCTTTTTTATATCCTAATAAACGAAATTTACTTGCTGTGTAATTAAGAGGAGCATTGGTAATCATCGCAATTTTTTTATGACCATGGGATATTAAGTGGGAGACTGTTTCTTTTGCTGCCTTTATATTATCTATGTCAGAACAGCTAAAATTATCCTTTTCTATTTGTCCCATCAATACGATAGGAAAATCTTCATCCTTTAATCTAAGAAGTTCTACATCATCTGACCTGGGACCTGAGAGAATTATCCCATCTATTCGTTTTTCCCTGACTAATTGGTAATATGTACTTCTTTTTTCAGAATTTTCAATATATTGAAGGAGAATTTTATAATCTTTTTTTCGTGCGATTGTACTTACGCCTAAGATAACCTGCGGGATAAGTGCATCAGAAAATATGCTTCCTAGCTGTTGACATAAAACAAGACCTATTGTTCTTGTCTTTTTTTTAACAAGACTTGTAGCTATTGCATGAGGATAATAATCTAACTCTTTAGCTATGTTTAAAACTTTTTTACGGGTAGCTTTAGATATTTTCATATCGGTTCGATTATTCAATACGAATGAAACTGTTGTTCTGGATACTTTTGCCATTCTGGCTATGTCTTTCATACTAGTGTATTTTTTCATAAAAAAAATAAAAATGGGATACTAACACGTTTTAATTACTAACACGATTTAATTATATTAAAAAAAATTTTTTTTGTCAATATCTCAAAATTTTTTGTCATTTAAAAAATAAAAGCTTGACCTATTTTAATTATTTTAAAAATCAAAAATGGACTGATTAAAAAGTTTGAACATATTCATGAGTTGTTTACCAGAGACGGAAAAGTAGATTACATTGGATTCAGTTATTACGGAAGAATATTAATTTCAAAATATTTTGTTATTTCATATGAAGAAAGAGGGAAAAAAATTCTGGATAGACTTGGCCTTGAATATGACGATATGTGGGAAATTTATCCAATGGGTACTTATAATTTGGTAATTGTACCAAAAATACTCAAAACCAATAATTATTACAGAAAATGGAACCTTCACCAATGATGATAGACTTGGAATTAAAAATCTCTACAATCATTTATACTATATAAAAAAGCTATAGGCTCTATAAAGTTGCATTTTCCCTCATCTTCTAAGAATTCTTTTATTATTCTCCTAATATCGTTAATGTCCTCTTCATTTTCTTCTGTATTTTCCTTTATCTCACCCACAGAGTTTTCAACAACCTTTTCCCTACTGGCTCTATTAACGTTATTTGAATTGGTCTTTTTAATATTGGTATTATTAGGGTATCTGGGAGATACAACCCCTGGTATCTGTGGTACACCCCCGGGGTATCTGTCAGATACCCCCTCATTTTTACCATTATTACTCTTATTTTTAGTTTTTGGGTTTAATAAAGTATATAAGTTTGATGTAGAACCTTTATTATCTTTGTTTTTTCTGGCTTCTTTTTTTAAAAGTCCTTTTTGAGTTAAAGACTTTACTGCTCGCATCGCCTGAACTTTCGCCATACTTCCCTTCTTTGCTATTGTTTCATAGCTTGGGAATGCTTTATTTTCACCATTAACATACCTGGCAATTACTATATAAACAGTTTTTTCATAGATAGTTAAGTCTTCCCGGTCCAGTAAATCATTTTCCAAATAAAACCAATTTTTTATTCTTCCATCTCTTAAGTTATCCCTGCTCATTGCAAGACTTCCTGTTCAAACCTTTTTCTAATGTAAAAAACCCGGCAATATACCGAGCTTTTATATTTAAATAACTTTGATTTTCTTTCTGAAGGTAAGATCTATATCAATTGAATTATTTCTGGAATTTATTAGATCCTGCACTAAATCCTTAGAATTCTTAAGGTATACGCTAGGTGTACTGGCTCCGCCATTCGCCCCGAACCAGCCAAATGCTGGTTTTTATACCACTTGTGAGTTTTTATTTTATCTTTTTTATTTTCAAATTCAATAGGTTTAAAATTATTATTTGTGTTTATACTGAATAATACATATTATATAAATCACTTTTATAAAACTAAATATGAAATATTCTAATAAATTTTTTCCTAAAGCTTAGAATATTTCTCGGAATACAGAATTGATAAGCTTTCAAAGCTGCTAATGAATAATCCAACTATAACCGATGATGTTTTTGATTTACCAAGGAGCTGATTGATAATAGTAATTCAAGAGTTTCTGATAAAGAAAAAGAGTTTTTAAAATATTACCCCTGTACAGCTAAAGCTACTTAGCCTTACTTAGATAATAGTGAAATTATAAAAAGTAACGGATTTTGGAAAATACTACTTGCTTATATCATAGGAACAGAGCCACTTTCAGTACCACATGCTTTGTTTCAGCAAGTGGTACAAGCTATAAGTTTGATTTGGTACCGATATTAGGGTTTAGTCCTTCTGGATTTCTTTTGCAATACTGTCCTATTTCATTCTGCAATAAATAACCTTAAGACAAAGATGGTTGAATTACATCAACTGTAGGGGTGCACTCCAAAAAATACCTACCTTTTCTTACTTTCATATTAAGCCTGACTATCTTATCAATGTGTTCCTACTGTGTATCTTGGCATTTGACGGAAGCATTTTAAGCTCTTCTATATCTTGACCATCTCAAGCGTTAATGCTCCCGTCGTTCCTTTTACCTTATCATCCATTATTTCTTGGGTTTATCTTTTTTCTTCTTATCCTTTTTGCCTTTATCCTTGCCTTTATCCTTCTTGCCTTTATCCTTTTTCATCCTTGTTTCCTTCCTCTTCTATTTTTATGGCCTTAGGCCTGAGCGGAATATATTAAAATAGGTTAGCTTTTTACACTTACAGCAAATAACCACCCATTAAACACTGATTTAAGACTGCTTAAGTTTTTGATAGATATACGCCCTTTGGCTATTTTATAGACTTAGCCAGCTTGTCAATTTCTTTAGCCAGATATAAGATGCATCTATTCAGATTTAATATGCGTATGTTTTGTACTGTCTCTTTTACGAAGATATCGGGTCCCTTTTGAGTAAGATCACTTATTTCATCGCCAGCAGTCTCCATCAAGGAGTTTATTACCTGTTCTACAGGACCAATACAAACCTCTTTTTTGTCATTCTTTACATTCCTCTTTGTTCTTCTCTTCCTTCTTGTCGTTCATAGCTTACCTCCCTGTTTTGACGAAGTGATGATGAAGTGGCAATGAAGTTTAAAAATACTTAGTCCACTACATTATACTACTCTTATAGCCTGGAGTCTTCTAACTGGTTAATGTTACCTGGCTAACTTTTTTTCAGTTTTATAAAATCTTACCACTTATTATTTATCTACTATAAGAAATTGGATTAGAAGTTAACGACGACCTCCTCCTCTTGGTCCTCGATCGTCTCTTCTGGGACCCCCTCCTCTATTGTCAAACCTTGGTCTTTCTTCTCTTGGTCTTGCAACATTAACAACAATCTTTCTTCCTTCCAGCTCAGTGTCGTTTAACTTTTCGATAGCTTCATCTGCTTCTTTGTCGTTTTCCATTTCTATAAATCCGAATCCTTTGCTCTGACCGGTATCCCTATCTTTAATTACGTCACAGGAAATAACTTTACCTATCTTAGAAAAAATATCTTCTAACTGGGAACTTGTTGTGCTATAAGGAAATCCTCTTACAAATAATTTCTTTGCCATTTATTATCACCACCTTTCTTTTTTACAGTACTGTCTCTGTCTGGTGGATAGAATAATCTTTGGAGGATATCTTCTTATCGAACTAGAGGAAACAGATGTAAATATATATTCCTTATTTAAAGAATATTTTTGTATTATAACACATTATTCTTTTTTATTATGATAAATTACTATTAGAAGTGGAAAATGTTGCTGGTTCACACATTAAATAAAGGTCGAATCTTAACTATAAGCACAAAAGAGGATTTTGAGATACCAGTTTAGCTACTTCCTAATATTCCTTGCTCTACTACACACTATTTTTTAAAAAATGCCAGCGTTAGACTTTTCGACTCTGATTTGTATCAAAGATTAGGATAATATTCCCGAAATTTTTTTATTCCATAAATAAGACAAAATTTATCCATAAACTCAGACAAAATTTTCAAATCATATTCAAGATGATTAACAGCATCAAAAAGCTTTTTCCCTTCTTCATCTTCTACAACTACTATCCTGTCAGAAATCAGCTGGAAAGTATTCTTATCTAAAAGCTGGCTTAGAAATATAGGTTCACGATGTGCTGCCGGATGTCTTTTTATGGAAAGACTTTTAAACCAATCGGTGAATTTTTTATCTTCTATTAGATTAATGAATATAATATATAATAAATACGCGCTAATACTTTTATATGGTATAATGGAAAAGAACAGCAAGGTTGTTATTAAATAATGTTTTGATATAAAGAATCCGCATTTTTTAGTGAACCTTCCAAAATAAAGTCAGAGTTTTTTACATTATTTATACTATTCCTGCTTTTTCTTGTATAAAGATAATTTTTAACAAAATGAAAGGAAATTGGAGTGAATAAAAGACTATATATAGGCAATCTGGGATACTCTGCCACAGACAAAGAGCTGGAGGAATTATTCTCAAGTGAAGGAAGTGTAACCTATGCAAAAGTAATTAAAAGTCTGGATGGTAAGTCAAAAGGTTTTGGATTCGTGGAAATGGGAACAGAGGAAGAGGCAGCTAAAGCTATAGAAAAACTTAACCAGGGTAGTTTCAAAGAAAGAACTATTGTGGTAAATGAAGCCAAACCTCAGAGAAATAGAAGTTTTGGCGGAAACAGAAGTAGTGGTAATTACCGGAATACACCTAAAGATGATCTTAATTATAAGTTAAAAAAAATAAGAAGAAAGTTTAAGTAGGTTTTTTAGAATCCATAAGTAAAGGCAAGATGTTGCGTATTGTTTTATCCATAGTCCCGAATCCAGGAACATTCGTAATTTCTATTTAAAAAAGATTTAAACATTTAAGTTGTTTACAAGGATCAAGATGATTAAAAATTAAAAGAGGGTCAGAGTTTAAGATAGAAGAAGTAAAGATACTGATTAGTAAAGGTAAGGTAGATGGCCTGCTTACCATTGAGGAAATCACTGAAACACTTTCAGATATAGAACTTTCCAAAGAGCAGATTGAAAACATTTATGATGTTATTCAAAACCTGGGAATAGAAATTGTAAGCGAAGATGATGGAGATATTAACAGTGGAGGTTCAGGTAAAAAAGGTAAGGGGAAGGTTTTAGGCAAAGGGCAGGATTTTACTATTAAATCTCCTACAAATGATCCGGTTAGAATGTACCTTAAGGAAATTGGAAAAGTTAGGCTTCTTACTGCTTTTGAAGAAGTGCAGCTGGCAAAAAAAAATGAAGCGGGGAACTTAGCAGCAAGACAATTGCTGGTGGAGGCGAACCTGAGACTGGTGGTAAGTATCGCTAAAAAGTATTTTGGAAGAGGTTTGCTTTTTTTAGACCTCATACAGGAAGGAAATCTTGGACTGATAAAGGCGGTAGAGAAATTTGATTACAGGAGAGGTTTTAAATTTTCTACGTACGCAACCTGGTGGATAAGACAGGCTATTACAAGAGCTTTGGCTGATCAGGCCAGAACTATTAGAATCCCGGTTCATATGATAGATAACATTAATAAATTAGTCAGGGTCCAAAGACAATTGCTTCAAGAACTTGGCAGAGATCCTTCACCTGAAGAGATTTCAGAGAAAATGGATTTTACACCTGATAAGGTAAGAGAAATAATTAAAATAAGCCAGCATCCTATTTCATTTGAAACTCCAATAGGTGAAGAAGGTGATAGTCACCTGGGTGATTTTATAGAGGATTCGGAAGTAGAAGCGCCTTCAGATGCTGCATCTTTTACTATGCTGCAGAAGCAGCTGCAGATAGTTTTAAACACCTTAAAGTACAGGGAAAGAAAAATTATCCAGTTAAGGTTCGGGCTTATGGATGGACATCCCAGAACTCTTGAAGAAGTGGGCAGGGAGTTTGGAGTAACAAGAGAAAGAATAAGACAAATAGAATCAAAAGCTTTGGGAAAGCTCAGTCATCCAAACAGAAGCGGTGTTTTGAGGGATTTTCTGGAGCACTGAGTTAACTGTAGGCTGTAATTTTGTTGTGGTTTATCATGTTACCAGGTTTGTTACCGGCTTTTTAGCGGGTATTTTAAAGTGGAATTTAATCACTTTTTTTAGCTAAATTACTATTGAAATAAACTTCTTATATACTATAATAGCTTATCGTGTATCCAAGTTCCCAGATAGCTCAATGGTAGAGCATTCGGCTGTTAACCGAAGGGTTGTAGGTTCGAGTCCTACTCGGCGGGCAACCAAACCAAGCATTAAAAATAGTGACCACCTTCCCTCAATTTGATAGGCATTATCTAATCCTTATGTTAGTTGTGAAAAGGCTTTATAATAGAATTATTACACAGAGGACAAGTTGTTGCCTCGCGGTGATGGTGGCAGGGTGTATGACTCCATGTGTGGAAAATGTAAATGAAGGCAAGGGTAAAAGATGAATATTCTTTCGATGGAAAATGTGACGAAGAGCTTTACTGAGAAGATGTTGTTTGAACAGGTGTCTCTGGGGATTAAGGACAACGACCGCATTGGCGTGGTCGGGATCAATGGAACGGGAAAGTCCACATTTTTGAAAATAATCAGCGGGCATATAGAGCCAGATTCAGGAAACATCTCACGTAGGAACAATCTAACGGTGCAGTGCCTCTCGCAAGCCTTGGAGTTTGATGAGAGTATGACTGTCCTTGAGCATATTTTACACGGAGAGCATCCGCTGATGAAGACGATCAGGGCATATGAGGCCACGACACATCAGCTGCATGAAGCACCAAACGACGAAAGCCTCCAAAAAAGGCTGATTGAGTATGCTGAGAGGATGGATGCACTGGATGCCTGGAATGTGGAGATTCAGGCGAAAAGTATTTTAAGTAAGCTCGGGATATCGGATATAGACCGAAAGATTGGGGAGCTATCAGCCGGTCAGAGGAAAAGAATTGCTCTGGCAGAGGCGCTAATTCAGCCTGCGGACCTCTTGATTTTGGATGAGCCGACCAACCATATTGATTTGGAGACAATCAAATGGCTGGAGGATTATTTGAGCCAGCGAAAAGGGGCGCTGCTTTTAGTGACCCATGACCGTTATTTCCTTAATAGGGTCGTCAATTGCATCATTGAAATAGATAAAGGAAAGCTGTATTCCTATGACGGTAACTTTGAATATTTTCTGGAAAAGAAAACGCTGCGCGGAGAAACTCAAACCTCGATGGAAGAAAAGCGAAGACGGCTGTATATAAATGAGCTGGTGTGGATCCGCCGGGGGGCCAGGGCGAGAACGACCAAGCAGAAGGCCAGGATTGCCCGTTTCGAGGAGATGAAAGGGGCATGGACAGGAAAAGAAATCGCCAGGGAGCAGCTTGAGCTTCCGGTTGCTTATACCCGCCTCGGAAAAAAAGTAGTTGAGTTTGATAACGTATCCAAGTCGTTTGACGGGCTGACGGTTATCAAAAACTTCAGTATCAAGATAAGCCCAACGGACAGGATAGGCATTGTTGGCCCAAACGGCGCGGGCAAGACGGTCCTGTTAAATCTTGTTGCCGGATTGATTGCCCCGGATAAAGGTGACATCAGTATCGGGGAAACGGTTAAGATTGCATATTACCAACAAAACAATGAGGATATGGACAACTCGATTCGTATGATCGATTATATCAAGCAAACGGCGGAATACGTTGAAACAAGCAGTGGGTACACAATATCGGCGAGCCAAATGCTTGAACGATTCCTTTTTGACGGTAGCCAGCAGTACAGTTTTATTAAAAATCTTTCGGGCGGCGAAAAGAGACGGCTCTTGTTAGCCAAGGTCCTGATGGAAAAACCGAATGTCCTGCTCCTGGATGAGCCGACAAATGATCTGGATATACAAACCCTTGAGGTATTGGAGGAATATCTGGAATATTTCCAGGGCTCTGTGCTGGTTGCATCTCATGACAGGTATTTTCTCGATAAAACAACTGACCGGCTGATAGCAGTAAAAGGTGACGGAAGGATTGAATTTTACAACGACCTTGGAGCGTATGGATGCAGCCTGATGGCTGGTGAGCCAAAGGCAAGGCAACAAAGCAAAGTGGTGAGGCGGCCTGCCAGAGTTAACCAAAAAACAAAATTTACTTTTGCTGAAAGCAGGGAGTTTGCTCAGATCGACAGTGTCATCAGGAAATTAGAGGCAGAGCTGGCAAGACTTACTGAAGAAATGAGCGGGAGCTGGTCGGCCTATGTCAGCATGCGGGAACTCGTAGCGCAGCAAAAAAAACTTCAGGCCGAGCTGGCAGAAAAAATGGAACGCTGGGTCTATCTGCATGAACTGGCTGAGAAAATAGAGCGACAGTAAGATTCATACATGGAAGTAACTAATCCTGACCAAAATGGCCAGCCAAGGTAAGTATTAAATTTAAATGCCAAACTCTCCTGCCCATAACATTTCTAAAAATATTTTCCAGGGAATTATTTTTATATCATCTATATCTCTGGGGTATTTTTCCTGACTTACAACTAAAAGGTGCTTTACTTTTTCATCTTCCCGCAATGACCTTTCCCCCAAAAACTAGTCCAATTTGAAAGTTAGGATTCAGTAAAATAAAAAAAAGAAGAAAAGATTATGCTAAGAAAACACTATACACCGGAGCAGATCATTAACTCACTAAGAGAAGCAGAGATACTTTGAGGAGATTACAAAACCAATTCAGTATCAATATTACCTTTAGTTTTCTCACTTGGTAAAGTAAGAGTCGGTTTGAAAATTTATATTCTTAAGCGAAATCATCTGAAATTGAGATTTATATTATTCTTTCCAGCATAGGCTTTAGCAAGTGATATAAACATTGCGCCTCTGTTCTTTTTAATTTTCCCGGTAAGATGTGCATCCTTAATTATGCTCAAAAATATTCTTACTCGCTGTTCTGGGATTTTATCAACTACAGTTCGAAATGCCCCCAAGCTGTGATCATCCACAAGCTCTTCTGCTATTTCTTTGGCCAGCAGCTCTTTTTCACTGGACCTATATTTATTTGGTCCATGATATTCCTCTACCACACTGTTATTGGAATATTTACCTTTTTGATCAGTGTTTTTTTCCTTTCTAGAGTCTTTGGGCTCTATAAAGTTGCATTTTCCCTTTTCTTTTAAGGATTCTTTTATTTTTCTCCTAATATCGTTAATATCCTCTTTATTTTCTGCTGTTTTTTCTTTTATCTCCTCTCTAGAGTTTTCCACAACCTCTTCACTTCTAGTCCTGTTAACGTTATTTAAACTAGGTTCATTAACGTAAGTATCATTAGGGTGGAATTTTCCGTCTTCTAGAGGTGACTTTTTCCGTCTTCAGAAATTCTTTAATTTCTGGCTTTAATACATAAATCCTATTAGAATTTCCCTGTCCCATTCTTTTATCAATTATTAATTTGTATTTAACAAGCTTTCTTTTATATGTAGTAGCAGTTTCTTTGTTTATTTCTAGAAGTC
>JABUBN010000160.1_pt1 | contig 18049 bp, 16 predicted proteins | sample 7240341 | NCBI WGS metagenome assembly JABUBN01 (sample SAMN07256345, study PRJNA390944) | subsurface metagenome | isolation source: Methane hydrate marine sediment | place: Pacific Ocean: Eastern North Pacific, ODP site | reverse complement strand
CAACTCTGGCCATGATGGCTATAGCTCGGGGAGGAACCCTGGTTTATACCGGTGGTCGCCCGATTACCGGTTTACCTTCTTCTTTTGCTTTTTTAGGAAGAGGATACATGGGAAACGTTCCTTTCCCTATAATTTTGATGTTAATTATATTTATATTAGCATATATTATTTTAAAATTAACCCGTTTTGGTCGTTATGTCTACGCCACCGGTGGCAATATTAATGCTGCCCGGGCATCAGGAATAAAAGTAGATAATGTTATTATTTCTACCTTTGCTATTAGTGGTTTTCTTTCAGGATTAACTGGAATGGTTTTGGCTTCCCGGCTTAATTCTGCCCAACCAACAGCCGGTATGGGTTATGAATTAGATGCTATTGCAGCTGTAGTCTTGGGTGGAACTAATCTTTTTGGAGGAGAAGGAGAGTTATGGGGTACTCTGGTCGGGGCTTTTATTATGGGTATCTTAAACAATGGATTAAATATGCTTAATGTTTCATCTTTTTACCAGCAAGTGGTAAAAGGGATAGTCATCCTAATAGCTGTAACAGTAGCTCAAAGTGGCAAGAAATGAGAAATTGCCAAAAAAAAGGGGGTGAAAGAATAGAAAAAAAGAATCTTTATTAATTAACGTTACTGTATCTTTAAAAAATAAGGAGGTTTTTTAAATGAAAAAATTATTACTTGCACTTTGTTTGGTAGCAATTTTAAGTGTTTCGGCTTTTGCGAGCAGTATGACTGTCGGGTTATCAGTTTCAACTCTGAATAATCCTTTCTTTGTAATCTTAAGAGATGGTGCCATAGAGCAGGCAAAAGTCCTTGATGTGGATTTAGTAGTTATGGATGCACAGAATGACCCAGCTAAACAGGTATCTGATATCGAAGACCTAATCCAGAAAAAAGTTGATGTCATTCTCTTGAATCCTACTGATGCCGATGCTTTGGTTCCAGCAGTCGAACAGGCTAATAAAGCCGGTATTCCTCTCTTAACTATTGACCGTAGTGTCAGCGGTGGAGATGTAGCCCTGCATATTGCTTCCGATAATGTTAAAGGCGGAGGGATGGCTGCAGCTTATCTGGTAGAGCAATTAGGAGAAAAGGGTATTGTAGTGGAATTAGAAGGAATTACCGGTTCATCTGCCGCTCGGGAAAGAGGTCAAGGTTTTGAAACTTATGTTGCTAAATTCTCTGGTATCAAATTAGCTGCAAAACAGACTGCTGATTTTGACAGGGCTAAGGGAATGAGCGTTATGGAAAATATCTTACAGGCTCAACCAAAAATTGATGCGGTATTTGCTCACAATGATGAGATGGCTCTGGGTGCTATTCAAGCTATAAAAGCTGCTAAAAGGCAGGACGAGATGTTTGTAGTAGGGTTTGATGCTGTACCTGATGCTCTTGATGCTGTCAAAGCAGGAGATATGAAAGCTACGGTTGCTCAGCAACCCTGGATGATGGGAGTTCTGGGAGTAATGAACGGTTATCTAGTAGTAAGTGGTGTAGAGTTAGGTGTAGAATTTATTCCCGTTCCCTTAAAAGTTATTACCGAATAAAGTAAATCAGTGAATCAGGATGAATCAAGGGACGGTTTTTTGAATCATTTTTGAAACAAAGAACCGTCCCTAAAAATATCTCAAAAAGGGAAAGTAATTCCCTATCTTCTTTTTATTCTTCATCTTACATTCTATATCTAATTTTTATTTTTTAAAATTGCAGAATAAAACAACTTAAGAATTTGCTCATATTTTCATTTCTACAAAAAGAGGATTTTTAAAAATTATGTGGTATAAATATATAAGACATCTTTAAAGAAAAAGGAAAAGAGACGGATTAATGAGGAAAAAAAGAAAAAGCATTAGTTATTTAAATAAATTGGTAAATAAATTCAGTCGGTTAAAAGCAAAATCGAGTAGTCCTAATAATAAAATTAGTAAAACAGATTTAAGGGCAAAACCTATTTTTAGTGATACATCCAGGTTTAGAAAGAACGAACAAGCACTTCAACGAAGTAGGCAGGAGTTTATCGGTCTATTTAAAAATTCGCCGGAAGCATTGGCCTATAGCGATATGGATGGTATTGTTCTGGAGGTAAATAAACGATTTGAAGAGCTTTTTGGCTATGAACTTGAGGAGATGAGAGGTAAACATATTGAAAAGATATTGACTAATTGGCATACACAAATTTTGGGCAGTGAGCGTGTTTTTACCGATTTGGAATTGATAGCAAAGAAAAAGAATGATAAATTAATCCATGTTTCTGTTTCTGTTACCTTAAACCAGGTGAACGGGGAAATTACCGGAAAAATATTTTTACTAAATGATATTACTAATCGTAAAGAAGATGAAACGATAAATAACGTATTATATAATATTTCCCGGGCAGCTAACTCCGATATTTCCTTAACGCAACTCTATCCAGTTATTCGCGAAGAGCTCAGTACTATTATCGATACGACTAATTTTTACATTGCCTTATTCGATGAAGAGAAGAACAAACTTTATTTTTCTTATTACGCCGATGAAACAGGAGAAAGAGACAAGGATTTCTTAGTCTCAAAATACAGTATCTCCGATAGTATTTTTAGTTATATTTTTAAAACCGGGGATTCATTACTATTGAATTATAGTAAATATAAAAGGATGATTGACCGGGGAGATTTTAATTCTTATGATGTTATAACCAACAAACAGATATGGTTAGGTGTTCCATTAAAGATAGAAAATAAGATTATCGGATCCATGATTTTGCAAAGCTACACTGATCCGAACCTTTACTCTAAAAAAGATATTAAACTTATAGAATTTGTTTCTCAACAGATAGCTACTGCAATTGAGAGGAAACAAGCAGAGGAAAAATTGAAATTTCTTAGCCTCTATGACTATCTAACTAAGTTACCAAATCGAGTTTTATTTTATGATAGAATAAGACAGGAAATAGCTTATGCTAAAAGAGAAAAGAAGAAATTTGCTCTGATGTTTTTGGATTTGGATAACTTTAAAGAAGTTAATGATAATTTTGGCCATGATATTGGAGATCAGTTACTTCAGGAAGTAGCAAAAAAATTCAATGAACTCCTGCGGGAAGCCGATACCATTTGTCGTTTAGGAGGAGACGAATTCATTATTTTATTGCCCCGACTTGCTCAGCCCAGAGAGAATGCTGTAGATGTTGCCCGAAAAATACTTCATTCCCTTGGTGAGCCTTTCTTAATTAAGGGCAATCAGATATATGTAAATACAAGTATTGGAATAGCTTTATATCCTGATGACGGCGACAAAGAAGAGGTTTTGATAAAAAGTGCAGACAAAGCCATGTACTCGGCGAAAAAAGAAGGGCCTAATAATTATCATTGGGCAGAGTTTAAGTTAACCTGACAGGGGACGGTACAAATTTATCAGTTAGTTAGTATCGAAAAGCCACTTTTTTAGGGAATATTATGAGTAGTAAAGGAGGTAGAAATGAAGCGGGAAAAGAGAGTGTTAGTGATTTTTACCGGAGGGACTATAGTTAGTGGTTTTCAGGGTAAGGGCAAAAAGGATACAGGTCCGAATAATAGAATGTTTAAATCACTGCGTAGTTATGTAGAAAAATTTTTTCAGGATAAAAAAGTGGAATTAATCTGTCAGGAACCTTTAGGAATGCCGGGAGAAGATAGTTCTAATCTTGGCCCGGAACAATGGATAAAAATCACTTCTATTATAGCAAAAGAACTTCAAAAAGGCCTTGATGGTGTGCTTATTCTTTATGGAACAGACACTATGGCTTATCTGTCATCCTGGCTTAATATTTGTTTCCCCCAAATTCCTATTCCCATAGTTATCACCGGAAGTCAACTTACCCTGGACTATATGCCGGAAGATGTTACCGTAAATTTACGTGGGGCTGCTCAAGTGGTATGCTCAGACTTTCCCGGAGTATGGATTTATTGTAATTGGAAATTGATTCCCGGCGCTCGGGCACATAAGGCCCATGCCTTACATCCGGACATATTTATTACCATTAACGGTGTACCAGTCTATTTTAATCCTGACTGGGCTCTTAAAAGCAAGAGGAGAAATTTTTCATCAAAGATAGAGTATGTTCCTTCCGATGGGATAAACAAGATTCTAAGTTATAATTCACAGAAGGTACGAGATATTTGCGAAAAAGTAAACTGGTTTATGTGTGCACCCGGCGTGGAGCAAAAGCTCAGCGAAGATAAAAAGATAGTTTGTGTCTATGGTTTTGGAGCGGGGAATGCCCCCACTAGAGTTTTAAATTATTTTCGGTCTTTTTATCTTGAAAGGGAGAAGCCCTGTATAATTGCCTGCAGCCAGGCCGAAGGGGATATCAAAAAACCTAAATATTATAAAAAAGTAGGCATTGCCTGGCTGGCCCAGGATGGATTTAAGGTCTGGAGTCAGATGGATTATCCTATAGAATTTATTTCACCTTAAAAAACCACCTTCTTTGAAGGTGGTAATGGGTAAAAGGTTTTACCATAAAAGCCGATATATATGTTAAGATAAGATATGACTAAATAGAAAAAATTATCTCATACAATCTATCAATGTAAATATCACATAGTATGGTGTCCAAAGTACAGATACCGGATACTAAAAGGTCAAGTGGCTGAATTTGTAGAACAAACCTTGAGGATGTTGTGTGAATGGAAAACTATAGAGATACTGGAAATGAATGTAAAAGAGGACCATATACATATGATACTTTCTATACCTCCCAGATTATCCATATCCGAAGTAATGGGAATGCTAAAAGGTAAGACAGCAATAAAACTCTTCAAAAGCTTTCCCACTCTCAGGAAGAAACCCTATTGGGGGAACCACTTTTGGAGTCGGGGATATTGTGTAAGCTCTATAGGTCTGGATGAGAACAAAATAAGAAAATATGTGAAGTATCAAGAAGAGAGAGAAAGACAAGAAGAGGGAGACCAACAGGAATTTGGCCTCTTTTAGAGGCCTCTTAAAGCCACCTGCTTAGCGGGTGGCTTGTTTACTTAATGTTAGTAAAGAACCCGCTGATTTATCTAAAAAGAAATAAAGTATTCCTTTTTCCGGTTGAATCCATGCTGCTGGTAATTTTTTACTTTTTTTTATTAAAATCTGGTACACAATTGATGCTTTTTCCTTTCCAGTAACTAAAAATATTATATTTCGTGAATGATTGATGACGGGTAAAGCAAGGGAAATCCGCTGGTAATTTAAATGAGGAACGCTTTCTGCAGTGATGAGGTTTTTCATATCAGCGAGATTTCGATTATACGGAAAAAGCGAAGCTGTATGGCCATCTTTTCCTATACCGAGCAAGACAAGGTCAAAAACGGGCCACTCGTCTTTTCTTAGTTTAAAGGAATATTTCAATTCCTGTTCATATTCCCTGGCTGATTGAAAGACAGTATTTCTAATCGGCATCGAGTGAAAGTTTTTTAGAGGTATATTAATATTGTTAATTAATTTTTTTCTAACCATTCGCTGATTGCTATCCCTGTGGAAAGGAGAAACAAACCGTTCATCTGCCATAAATATATGAGTTTTATCCCAAAAATTAATCTCTTTATTTTGGGAAAGTTGCGCAAAAAATGTTTGGGGTGATTTACCTCCGGAGACGGCAGCATAAAATAATCCCCTTAATTGACATGCACAAGAACCAATTTCACTCCACTTGTTAACCAGATGAAAAAATAATCCTTCTGTCTTGTTAAATATCATCACTTTTACAGTTGTCATTTCGTTACCCCAGTTTATTTTAAAGAATGTCTTTATATCTACATTTTTGTCCTTCCCGTTCTAATAATAATGCAGCTTCTGGTGGCCCCCATGTACCCGCAGGATAATTGGGAAAATCTTTTGGTGGATGGCTTTCCCACCATTGGATAATTGGGTCAACAATAGACCACATCGCTTCCACGCCATCCTGCCTGGCAAATAAAGTTAAATCCCCTTTAATGCAATCCATAATTAAGCGCTCGTAAGCCGGGGGTTGTTTCTTTTTGAAAGTTTCTTCATAATTAAATAACATCTGTACCCAACCTAATTGATTATTAATTCCTGGCTGCTTTACATTTAAATGGAGGGCAATTTCTTCATCCGGTTGTATCCCTATTCGAATAGCGTTGGGTTCCATTTTCTGGGCACCTTGACCTAATAATTGAAGGGGTGGAAATTTAAATTGGATATAAATTTCAGTAAGAGTTTTGGGAAGTCGTTTCCCTGTTCGAACGTAAAATGGCACATTAGCCCACCGCCAGTTATCAATGTAAAATTTTCCGAAAAAAAATGTAGGTGTATTGGAATCAGGTGATACATATTCCTCTTGTCGATACCCGGCAATCGAATGATTTTTAATTTTTCCGGGACCGTATTGCCCACGAATCATATAATTCTCTATATATTTTTCATCCATCATACGAATAGCATGAAAGACTTTGACTTTCTCATCACGAACATAATCAGGTTCAAATCCAACCGGTGGCTCTATGGCTATCAAAGCAATCAACTGCATAACATGGTTTTGAACCATATCGCGTACTACTCCGGTTTGTTCGTAAAATTTTCCTCGACCTTCAATGCCGATATCTTCTGCGACCGTAATCTGAACCTGGCTAATATAATTTCTATTCCACAAGGGTTCAAATATAGTATTACTTAGTCGGAAAAAGAATATATTCTGGACCGTATCCTTTCCCAAATAATGATCAATCCGATATACTTGCTCTTCTTCAAAGGCTTTTAAAACAAGTTTATTTAGCTTACGAGCTGTTTTTCTATCTCTGCCAAAAGGTTTTTCAACAATTACTTTTGAGCGAAAAGTGCCCTTACACAAATCAAATCTATTGAGTTGCTCAACTACAGGAATAACTACTTTGGGAGGAATAGCAAGATAGTAAATTATATTGGATTTAGCCTCCTTTTTGTTAGGTATCGTTAATTGAAAAATTTTAGGCTTAATTTTTTGGTAAATCTCATTTTCGATCAAATTTCCAGGAATATAATAAAAATGTTCTAAAAATGACTCACAACTGGACTTATTATAATTTTCCGGATTATATTTTTGAATGGCTTTTCGACAGAATTCACGATATTCTTTATCTGTCATTTTTGTCTGACCCAACCCCATAATTGAAAATTCCTTGATCAGCTCTTTTTCAAGGAAGAGGTGATAAAGAGCGGGAATTAATTTTCTCTGACTAAGGTCTCCGGTTCCTCCAAAAATAACCAAAAGAAAAGAACTCATGTCCAATTTATAAACTGGCAAATCACATAGTTTTAATCTTTGGTTAACGTAATAATCTATAGATTTGATTTTTTTATTCCGGATTTCCATAAGAAAGCTCCTTTCCATGTGCTTTTAACAATATAAGATAGAAATAAAAGCAGCACATATTTTATATGAATTAAATGATTTCATGGCTGTATTTTTCCTCAATTTTCTCAATTTTGTTCATTCTTCGAGCATGTCTCCCTCCCTGGAATTCAGCATTTAACCATGCCAGTAATATTTTTTTTATTTTTTTCTTATCGAAAGGCCTTCCTCCTAAAACCAATACGTTCGCGTTATTATGTTCTATGCTTAATATCGCTTCCTTTTCATCATGAACTAAAGCAGCTTTGATACCTGGAATTTTATTTGCAGCAATCGAAGCCCCTATACCGGTTCCACAGGTGAGAATACCTTTCTTGGCAGGATTCTTTGCTACCTGCAAACCCAACTTTTCCGCAAAATCCGGATAATCAACACTTTTTTTTGCTGTTTGTTCCTATATCTTCCAATGCATATCCTAAATTTGTTAGTTGTTCTTTAATAAACTCCTTAATTTCATAACCTGCATGATCTGCTCCCAATACAATAATCTTTTTTGAATCCATTTTTTTACCTCTCTCGTTAATGCAAGAATCATTGCTTTGAAAAAAATGATTAATCGACCAGGAAAGATTTTCGTTTTTGTTCAATAGATTTTAACAAAGATTTAAATGATTCTCTAATTTTCCTGACCTAACCACAATACTTATTTGTTTTTCTATTGGTATAGAACAATTCATATAGATAATCCTCATCCTTATCTGTATGTTATTCTTATAAAGGAAAGTTTATACAGTAAATAATTTTACAGCTTCAATTGTTATTACTTTTTAGCATTCAATCTATTTATAAAATATCCTTTTATCAGCTTTTGCCAATAAGAGGATATTCATTTTACACGACTTCTTATTCGCTTATTTAAGCTAATATAAAAGGGTGCTTTTTGTTTTTTATAATAAATCAAAAGATTGGTATGGTCAAATATATTTATATAATGTGACAGGGGATGGTTCTTTGACACATTGCGTAAAAAGGCATATAATTAAAAAAAATTAGGTACAAGGAAATTATTATGCCTAGATAAAGAAGAAATATTAACCATTTTTTCATCTAAAATACCTTAAAAATTCCTAAAGCCATCCAACTCTTTCAAGCCTTCCCACAAAAACCATCAACGTTTATTAGTTTGGAATATAAATCAAATAATATACCGGCAAAAGAAATTACCAATTACGAGTAAGCTTATAAATATATAAAAGACATGTTAAAGAAAAAGATCTAAAGATTGAAGATATTTCTAAAAGCCAGAATAAATATTATAGGGATGATTTGATATTAAATCTAAAAAGGAAATTTAATTTATCTATCAGGGAGATAGCTGAAATTTTCAGTATTAATAGAGGTATAGTATCGAGGATTAAAGTGTGACAAAAACCGTCCCCTGTCACATATTATAAATAAAGAAAAGGAGGAGAATTCATGAATAATACTCGGTTAAGAAAAACTTTATCAATCCTAAACTTATTAGGCTTTTTCGGTATGGTTATCGTAAACTATCTTGCTGTCGCCCTTCCTTTAAACAACAAGACCACCGGTGAGTTATCTGACCAAAACCCTAACTTGTTCGTTCCGGCAGGATTTACTTTTTCAATTTGGGGAATAATCTATCTATTACTTGCTATTTTCATTATTTATCAGTTGGTCTATGCTTTTAGAAAGAATACGCAAAATTCTTCTTTTATGGAAAAAATAGGTATCCTATTTTTTGCTTCTTCTCTTGCCAACCTCAGTTGGATTTTTGCCTGGCACTTTGAACTTCTCTCTATATCCCTTTTTCTTATGTTAGTCCTATTGGTTTCTTTAATAGGTATCTATGTAAAACTGCAGATTGGCAGAGCAGATTCATCAAAATCTGAAAAATACTTGGTTCATCTTCCCTTTAGTGTATATCTTGGTTGGATTACCATCGCCACAATTGCCAATACCACAGCACTTTTGGTGAATCTTGGCTGGAATCGATTTGGGCTCAGTGAACCGTTCTGGACTGTAGCTGTCATCATTATCGGTATAGCTATCTCACTCACTATACTTTTTTGTCGAAAGGATATCTTTTACTGCCTGGTAGTGGATTGGGCTTTATTCGGGATACTAATGAAACGACTTACTGCCGATGCTGTGCCAGTTCAAAGTATAGTCACAGTTGTTATCATTGGATTAACTTTCATTTCACTTGGAATAATTGTACAGATAATAAGAAAGAAAATTTATTAGAAAAAAGTAAACAGCTCTATAATAAATAGGGACAAATCCTATTAAAGATGAATAGGGTCGAATCTTTATTCTTGGCAAATAGTTTAATTAACTGTAAAGAATAAAGATTTAACTCCCAGTACTAAAAGATGCAGAAATTTTAATTCAGAAAAAAAAGAATTTGTAGATTTTTTAACAAAATTAGATTAAATTAGAAATAGAGGTGAGTAAAGATGGTTAAATCGGATAACAAAAAAAATTATCCAAGCAAAGATAAACAGGTTATTTCTTTGGTGTTATGTGGTGCAGCTGGGCTTGGAATACAAACTGTTGAAATGTTATTGACCCGGATTTTTAAATTAGGTGGTCTCAACGTATTTGCCACCAAAGAATATATGTCTCGAGTAAGAGGCGGAAGTAATTCTACTCAGATAATCATATCTTCCAAGAAAGTATTGGCTCCCTTGAATCGAATAGATATTTTAATTCCTCTGGATCAGTCTGCCCTGTCTCACTTAAAGAAAAGGATCAGTAAAAATACGGTTATTTTAGGAGAAAAAGAAAAAATTCTTCCTGAAAGAGAAATTTTAGACGTTCCCTTTACGAAAGTGGCGAAAGAAATAGGAAATCCAATTTTTGCAAATATTGTGGCAGTGGGTTTAATCGCTGCCATTTTCGGGATAAAGCAGCAAATTCCTCTTGAATATACAAGGAAACGTTTTTTGACTAAAGGAGAAAAAATTGTTCAGGGAAATATTGCTGCCATTAAAAGAGGATATGAACTTGCTTCTGATTTAATAAAAAAAGAAAGGTTAGCCCAACTTCCAATACCCGTTCCTGACTCTGGACAGAATATTCAAGAAGAAATTATTCTAAATGGAGCTGAAGCAGTTTCCTTAGGGGCAATTTCCGGGGGATGTCATTTTATTTCCGCTTATCCCATGTCTCCTTCTACCGGAGTCTTAACTTTCCTTTCCCAGCATGCAGAGGAGTTCAACATCATTGCCGAGCAAGCCGAAGATGAGATAAGTGCTATTAATATGGCCTTGGGGGCTTGGTATGCAGGAGCCCGAGGGATGATCACCACATCCGGTGGCGGACTCGCTTTAATGGAAGAAGGAGTTAGTTTGGCTGGTATGTTAGAATTGCCTGTTGTAATACATCTTGCCCAAAGACCCGGTCCGGCAACCGGTTTACCCACCAGAACGGAGCAGGGAGATTTAGAGTTGGCTTTGTATTCCGGTCATGGAGAATTTCCCAGAATTATTTACGCTCCCGGAGGAATTCAGGACTTGTTTTATCTCACACAACGCGCTTTTAATTTAGCTGATAAATATCAAATTCCGGTTTTTATACTAACTGACGAATATCTAATGGATTCTTATTACAATACAGTAGAGTTTGATTTAAGCAAAACAAAAATTGAAAAATATATAAGCAAAACAAAAAAGAATTATAAAAGATATCAGTTAACCAAAAATGGCATATCAGATCGAGGCATACCCGGCTGGGGGAAAGGTTTAGTACTAGTAGATAGTGATGAGCACGATGAATATGGAAGAATTACCGAAGATTTAGATTTAAGAACGAAAATGGTGGATAAAAGGTTAAAAAAATTTACAGCAATAAACAAAGATGAAATTTCTCCCGAATTGATAGGAAGCCAGGAATACGAAATTCTCATAGTCAGCTGGGGTTCCACCTATCATATTATAAAAGAAGCCCTGGAGAGTTTAAAAGAAAATAAAGTCTCTTTCTTACATTTTAAACAAGTTTATCCTTTGCCTTCTGTAGCTGAAAATTATCTTAAAAAAGCTAAAAAAGTTATTGTGGTGGAAAACAATGCCACCTCTCAATTCAGTAAATTATTGAAACTTTATACCGGCATAGAGATAGAACATAAAATACTTAAATACAATGGATTGCCTTTTTATGTAGATGAACTCATTGGTGAATTGGAAAAAGCCATTTAAGTGAAGGAGGACTATCATGGAAAATTTATTTGATTTGGAAGATAAAAATATAGACCTGGCCTGGTGTCCGGGATGTGGTAATTTTGGAATACTTAAGGCTTTAAAGAGAGCGCTTACTGAATTGAAAATAAAACCTGAAAGTTTAGTGCTGGTTTCAGGAATAGGGCAAGCTGCCAAAACGCCGCAATACTTTAAGACCAACATGTTTAATGGATTACATGGAAGAGCATTACCGGTAGCTACCGCCATAAAGGCATGCAATCCCGAACTAACAGTCATTACTGAAGGGGGAGATGGTGACATGTATGGGGAAGGGGGTAATCATTTTTTACACGCGATTCGTCGAAATCCAAATCTAACCAATATCGTTCATAATAATATGGTTTATGGCTTAACCAAAGGGCAGGCTTCTCCTACCAGCCAACCGGGCTTTAAAACCCCTGTCCAGGTCAATGGCGTATTTTTAGAACCTTTTAATCCTTTGGCGGTGGCCATAGCGCTTAATGCATCTTTTGTGGCGAGAGCTTTTATCGGAGATGAGGAACAGACTGTAGAGATATTAAAGGAAGCCATAAAACATAAAGGATATGCTCTGGTAGATATTTTTCAACCCTGTGTATCTTTCAATAAGCTAAATACCTATCCATGGTTTAAGGAAAAAACATTTTATTTAAAAAAACATGATCCTTACGATAGGTTGGCAGCTTTCGAGCAGGCTGTAAAAACAGAAAAGTTGCCTCTGGGGATTTTCTATAAACACCCGGGTAAAAAAACTTTTGAAGAAGGCATAAAAGCCTATGAAGCAGATAAGACGCCCATAATAAACAGAATGCCTGATAGAAAAAAACTGGAAAAATTGATAAAAGCAAAGAGATAAAATAAAAAATTCACTTTATATATTATACCAAAGGGAAAGGTGGTGAAAAATATGAGAAGTTTAGTCATTTTTGTTATCGTTATTTTTTGTTTAATTCTGGTAAATGAAATTTTATCCAATAAAATTAGTTATGCCAATGAAGTCAATATTCCCGTGATCGATCGAAATATACCTACTAATATTGAAACGGCTACTTTTGCCATGGGTTGATTTTGGGGACCGGATAGTTTATTCGGTATTTTACCTGGTGTGATTCGCACCCGAGTTGGATATGCCGGCGGAGAAAAAATAAACCCGACTTATCATGACCTGGGAAACCATAGCGAAACCATTCAAATTGATTATGACCCTGAAAAAATAACCTACCAGCAGTTACTGCAAATATTTTGGGATAACCATAATTGCAAATTGAAATCTTTCAGTCGACAATATATGTCTATTATATTTTTTCATAACCTGAAACAGCAAGAATTAGCTACCCAATCGATGCAAGAACAAGAAAAAAAACTGGATACGAAATTAGTTACTGAAATCCTTCCATTGACTCAATTCTATCGGGCAGAGGATTATCATCAGAAATATAAACTGCAACTAATAGAAGATATTAGCGGCGAATTAAAAAAAATGTATCCAAATTTTCAGGATTTTGTAGATTCTACGGCTGTAGCAAGAATTAATGGTTTTATTGGAGGGCATGGCACAAGTGAACAGTTAAAAAAGGAAATAAAAACCTATGGATTAACTGAAGTTTCGGAGAAATACCTGTTAAATTTGGGTTGCCCATCGATCCAGGATCAGTAGGAAAAACGACTTACTAACCCAAGGGAAAGAAAATTAGATGAATAAAATAATCAATGAAATCAAAGAGATATGCCCACAAGAAAATTATGAGATTGGGTATGCTTCACTCTCGGGATTATTAAAACCAGAATACGCAAAATATAAATACGGCATATCATTAGCCAGAAAATTAGATGACCAAATTATTAATCAAATTTCCAATGGCCCTACTGATTTATACTATGATCTTTATTGTAACATCAATGATGAGTTAAACCTGAAAACCGAAACAATCTCTAACTTATTAAAAACCTATCATATCGATGCATATCCAATCAAAGCAACTGTAGAAGATAATGAGATTGATGGTACTTATAAAAAAACATTAAGATATCCTTTTTCTCATAAATTAGCCGCTACCAGATCAGGAATAGGATGGATTGGAAAAACAGATTTACTCATAACATCAAGATTTGGTCCAAGAGTTAGACTTGCCAGTGTATTAACCACAGTAAATATTTCTCACAGCGGAGTTCCGATAGATAAAAGTCAATGCGGAAGTTGTAAAATTTGTGTTGATCATTGTCCTGCTAAAGCTGCTACCGGACAATTATGGACAACTTCAATTGATAGAGATGTATTTTTTGATCCTTTTAAATGCAGAGAATATTGCAGAAAAATATCAGCTGAGAGAATTAAAAAGGAAGTAACTATATGTGGAATATGCGTATCTGTTTGCCCGAAAGGTAAAAAGTAGACTGCCGAAAATACTGCGTATAGCACTAAAAAACTTTTCAAGAAAAGAAGGATATTTAAAATTAATGTCGAATATATAAATAAGTATCACGTTTCAACCTCATGCTAATCTAAGAAAAGGAGGGATACATCCTTCTCTTGTCCTCCCGTAACTAATGGGTTTTTATTTCTGATTTTTTTAATACTAACGCGTGTTTAACCTAACTTATTAAAATAAATCGAAAAGTGTACATTATAAATGCAATATTTAAAAAGAAATAGTAAATATAGCATTCTTTCCTTTCTTTCATCCATTCTTGCCTTGACTAACTATATTCAAATCCCAACTAAAACCGGTATTTACTTTTCTTTTACAAAAATTCCCAAAAAATATATTCAAAAATATAATTTATTGTGTCAATGACTAGCTGTGTGAACTCAATAATTCTGCAATTTATTCTAACTTTTCATAAATTTTTGTGTAGTTGGAATTTCAAAAAATGGGGTATTATTTACGAGTAGATTAAAATTTTTCATAATATTAATCATTGTTTTGATAATATTCTCGTTATCCATCGATGCCAAAGTTACCTTAGATGAAACCGAAATGTACATAAAAGTACAACCACTAAATTACATTACCAGTGGAGAAGATTGCACCTATGATAGTTGGGTTGATAAATATGAACAAAAAAGACAAAATTATGAAGCAAATACGCCATCAGTAAAAACCAAAGCAATTATTGGAAATATAAAAGAAGATTATATTGAATACGATCCTCAACAAGATGTAAAAAACATATCTATAAATTTAGAAAAAATTAATCAGGTTCGTAATCAGGGTGACATAATCGGGATGTTTGTAGAAAAGGGAAAGCTTTATGTGGCTATTGAAGAAAAGAAATTATCAGATATGGAAATTAAATCCACCAGATATCCTGAAGATATTGCAATTTTAATACGAGGTATTTTTACCAGTCCCGACCATTGTATTTGGCAGACTATAGATCCACCTCCTGACAAAAATGATATGGACAAATATGGTTTAGTCTATTACGGAGGCATGGTAGAGGATACCCATGTTGGCATGGTCATGTTTGAAGCGGATAGAGTCATGAAATGTTTATCAGGTGGTTATGAAAATAGAACGGGCGAACCAATAAATATTCGAGGTAGTTATAAATCTGAGTGGGATTACATGCCTGAGATTACATTTGATGACCAGTACTCCGAGAAAGAATGGCATCGTTATTGGTTTACTACAAAAGATACTATCGTACAGTATGATCCTGATTTAAAAGTGGTTCAAATTATCGGAAATCCTTTATCGGTGAAAACTGAACGAATGGAAATGATTCATGGAAAATTAGAAAGTACCTTTGACCCTGATTATGATTCTTGTTCTTTTAAATGGACCAAACATTTTGAAAGCAATCTTCTTTCCTATGCCAAGTATTATCCGGTTTTATATGAATTAGATGAACTTTCTCGTTGGACTTCTCTACTAAATGCACTCTATGAAACAGGATTTATATTTGATGAAATACTTTTAAACAACTTTCCTTATGTTTCTACTCCCATTAAAACCCCAATAATACAAGTCATAAAAGAACGGACTACTGAAAATACCACCCAAACACGCATTGAAACCACAACAAGACAAATTAGCTTAACCGGGGGAGTAGGCCTTGAACAGGTTACTTTACAGAAAGTTGATTTAAGTGAATTAAAAAAGCAATGGATTACTCAAAATAAAGAGGGAAATTTTAAGGTGACCTGCATTTGTGATTAAAATTCGAGAAAAAGCTTATTTCAGACTGTAACATCTCTTAATCAAAATAAATAATAATTTAAAAATATTATATATAATAAATAAGGAGAAATAAAAATGACGTACAATGCTATAGTATATAAGATATTAATTGCATCACCAAATGATGTAACACGTGAAAGAACGGCAATACCTGAAGCTATTAATTTCTGGAATTCGTTAAATTCAGAACAATTTAAGGTTTCTCTATTGCCAGTAATGTGGGAAACTCACTCTACACCAGAAATGGGCAGTAGACCACAGGAAATAATTAATCGACAATTAGTTGATACTTGCGATATATTAATTGGGGCCTTTTGGACTCGAATAGGTACATATACTGGTGAAGCTGAATCAGGCACAGTTGAAGAAATAGAAAAATTTATTAATGCAGGTAAACCCGTGATGTTATATTTTTCTTCAATACCGGTTGTACCGGAGAGCATTGATCAAGAGCAATATAAAAGATTAAAGAATTTTAAGGCAAAATGTATGAAAAATGGACTTGTTAAAGATTATAGTTCTATAACCGAACTACGTGAAAAAATCATTACTCATTTAACGTTTAAAATCCGAGAACTTACAGGAGAAAAAAATATATCTAATGAGGAAATGAGTAAGGATTATTTAAGGCAAGCTTCACTTAAATCATTTATTGAAGATAAGATATTAAAATCAGAAATTGAATGGAATACTGAGAAAGATAGTGAACCTATTAACATTGAAGGAGCTAAAAATATTTTAGGAAGGTTTGTTGATGAATTAATAGATATTAGAATTCAACTTGAGAAGAAGGCAGGAAAAGATGTTTTAACAAAATTCAATATGGTCATTTCTAAAATTAAGGAACTTCAAAGACATGTATTAATAATGGATGGTGGTAAATCTTTTAAGAGCTTTTGGGATACGGGAGATAATTATTTTGCAGAATTAAAACAAATATTAAACGAAATTAAAATAGAAGAAAAAATTAGTAAACAAAATATCCTTGACGAAAATAAGAACAATATACTTAAATTACTAGCTAAAACCGAAGAAAAAGGTATTGAAAATGTAATAGATAAAAAAATAGCAGAATATTTAAAAATGTCAATTGTAGAAATTAAATATCATTTGGAAGAATTAGAGAAGAAAGAATATGTAGGGGTTGAGTATTCTATGGTAAGACCTCCAATTTACCATCTAGGACCAAAAGGCCGTAAATATTTAATTGAAAATAATTTTGTATAATAATAAATTGGTTGTTATAAAGTAATTTTTTTAAGGGAATATAAAATGTTAGGGGGACGAAAAAAAATAAGATTTCTCGAGGAAAGGTTTCAATTATGATTAAATTAAATAATAAGCAATTGGTTGTGTGTTGGATATTATTATTGTTAATTTCCTTTTTCATATTTGCCCCAGTAATAAAGATAGATAAACTTTATAAATATGAATCTAAAGATAACTGGGTATGGAGGGGCTTTCATAGTAGACGTGACGAATTAAAGGATGAAGAGGGTAGATATTATCGAATATCTGCTAAAGATTCGGACGGCACAGAGGGAAGGAAATACTATTATGTGGGTAGTTATAATAAATATTCATTGGATGAAGGAAGTTCCCTGAATCCCACGTACGCATACGAACGTATTATTATTGTTATTATCATAAATGGCCTTTTATTAATTTATACATTAAGAACAAAAAAGCCGTCCAATATATCAGATAACACAGTATAAAGAAAACAAGGGGGCGGTTCTTTGTTTGACAATCCCCGATTACCCTTGGCAAAGCAAACTTTTATCGGGATGATGATTATGCCGGGGAAGCAATAAGAATAAGGAAACTAAAATATATCACATCATGAAAGAGGTACAAGCTAATAAAGATATTTGTAGATGGTGCGGATTATGAAAAATTCATTGATATTTTTAATGAGTATTGTATACTATTACAAATGAAAAATGAATTCTAAAAATGTTTAAAAGAACTGGATGGAAACTCATTAAGACATTAGTCGGTTCGACAGGATTTATGGCAAATATTATTTTTAAAGTTTGAAACGAAGAACCGTCCCCCTGTTTCTCTATAGGGTCAGTTCTTGCAATATGACAAAATAGATAGCAGAATATATTGGCATGAATATAATGCAGTGAACAGGAAGATTTAAAAAATTTAAGCGAGAAGAAAAAAAATGATATTTCAAGACCTGAACTTCCCATCTGAAAAATCAAGACAATTTTAAACTTTTTTATGCAACTTTCTTTAACTCTTTTCTAACAATATACTCCCTATCTTCAGTTAACATTCTATAGATGACTTTAATTAATTGCCGGGCCAGGCA